>Ga0180433_10003099_pt1 | contig 24775 bp, 32 predicted proteins | sample SS_ome_8_FD_132980 | JGI IMG/M metagenome (GOLD analysis project Ga0180433, IMG submission 132980) | Hypersaline lake sediment archaeal communities from the Salton Sea, California, USA - SS_1_D_1 metaG | ecosystem: Environmental > Aquatic > Non-marine Saline and Alkaline > Hypersaline >... | reverse complement strand
GGCCGGTGGTAGGTTAGGCGTGTCATATCGCCACGCCGCCGCTGCAAGAATGGAATTTTCTACTTGATTTCGAGAGTCGGAAGCACGTCGGCCGCTGTCTGTTCGCGTGCTATCCGCGGATCGAGGTAGTGAGTCCGCGTTGTGCGGCTCGATGCGTGTCCGGCTTGACGGGCCGCCATCTCCACGCCGCCGGCCGCCGCCGTGTAGCTGAGATTGGTCCGGCGGAGTTTGTAGAACAGGTCGCAATGCCGTCGGTTGTCGGGTATTCCAGACCGCTCTACAATCTGACCAAACCGTTTCCAGAGACGGTCGGGGTGTAGGGGCCAGGGCCAAACCAGCTCCCTCGCTTCGTTGTAGTGGGAGGCAATTGCGGCGACCGTCTGATCCGTCAACCAGAAGAGCCGGTCGCGTCGTTGTTTCTGTGACGCATGGCGGACAATCAAGCACCGCTCCGCTAGGTTGCAATCGGCACAACGGACGGACCTCAACGCGGAGATCCTGGCGCCCGTGTTGTATACCGCCAGCACCAGAGACGGCCAATAGTAGCGAGCTGGGATATTGTCTATCATGCCTGGCGTCTTGCGGCACTCGGCCACCAGCAACTCGACTTCCGCTACCGTCCACGCCTTCGGGATCCGTTGCGGCTCGTGGCACCGAGGAATATCTCGCGGCGCCCGGTCGACGTAACCCTTGCGATATGCGTGACGCCAGATAGTTAGCACCGCTCTTCGCTTGGAGTTCACGGTCGCGGGTGACCGGCCGAGACCGATCAAGTAGCGTAGCCACTCTACCACTATTTCGTCGCACAACTCCCCGAGCGGTACCGGCCGCCAATCGCAGAACTGCCCCGCCGCGGTCCGCAATTGTCGAGCCGATCCCGGCCGCATGTCGAGGCGGGAAGGAAGGTACTTCGCTTTGAGATATTCTTTGATGTCCATGAACGGAAAGACCATAAAGGCAAAGGCCATTAATCTTATGGTAATTCACCGCAACCGAGGAAGAGGCTAATTTTCTGACCTCCACCTCACCTAAGCCCCCTCTTGACGTAGGGGGAGGGGACAAGGTGTGTCGGTTGTTTGGAAAATGCAGGGTTCCGTCCATTTTCTCACTCAAAAAATAACCCCCGCATCGGTCTACAAGTGGCCTGGAAAGCCTCTCGGAGTACCGACGCGGGGGAATGGTGGCGCAGGTTTCCAGGCCGAGCATCTGTATAGGCGGCCGTGACCAGAAGCGGTCAAGAGTCGCCAGCGTGATTCCAGTCAACGCCGGCTAGTTTAAGTGATAACTACAATCGCGTCAAGTGGTCTTTGAAGAAATTTTAGAAATAGTTTCAGACGCGACGGGAGTGAGAAGAAATAAAGCGTTGCACCCCAGAGACTTAGCTACCTTTTCAACGGTCTTCAATGTGGGCATAATTTTCCCATTTAGTAGCTGAGAAACGTATGCGTCGGACGTTTCCAGTCGCTTCGCAAACTGCCTTTGGTCGATTTTCAGCGAATCCAGGCGGTACCGGACGTTTGCAACAAACGTTTCATTGAGTGGTGGCATGTCTTGCATCTCCTTACTTTATCCGGTAAAACCCGATTGTCAAGAGCAGGCGGGCGAGTCGTGTTGACTGACACGCGGCGTGTAGCGCGGTCCTCACGGATACCGTCCGGCTCACCCGCCAGAGCGTCCAGCGGGAGTCGAACCCGCACTTGGAGCTTGGGAAGCTAATGTCGCGGGCTTTAAGGTGTTTCCGGGGAAAGACTTGCGTTGCGGAAGAGAAAGCCCCGCCGGAAGCCCGACGGGGCCGTAAGAAGTGGCTTACCGGCCTTCTTTCCCGCTTCTTGGTTTTGGGCCGGTGGTCGCGTGAGGTTCTCCCTCTGGTCAAGGTTGTGGCGGGTCTTTACGGTTGGCCCGCCGTGATTTCTTTAGGCAACCGTGAGGGTTGATTCCCGAAATGATCTTCGCCGGGTCGCCGTTGGGGCAGTTTCGCCGGGGTGCGACCTGGCCGTCGAATTCATATCCGCATAGAACGCATTGCATTGAGGGCGGGTCTTTGCCCGTCGGTTCGAATTGGCAATCTACAATCATACGGCAGTTACTACGCAAGTAGTGCTTGACGCATTTGCGCACGCGCCAAGAGGCCCCGTACCCGAAACGTAGGGGATCGACTCGCCGCTGAGTGCACAATCAATAGAACTAGTCGACGAGTACACCTTTTGCCACGTCACGTAATACGTGCTATATGCCGGCGGGGAGCCCGCGCGAATCGACACCGTTAAATAGACGTCGGCTCCGATAAGTTGTAGGTAAAGTTCTATCATTTCCGCAGAGCAGGTTGTGACCGGGAAGAAGTACCGATAGATGCACGGGTTGTCTACGAACGGCGTATTTTGGATTGCCACGAACGTGCCGTTGAAACTAGTGCAACATGATTGTGTGAAGCCCGCTAGCACGATTGAAAATTCATCGGGCGTTGTGCCGTCGTCGCATACGTCACACGGGTTGACGCAGCACTCCCCTGGGTATCCAATCCCATATTTCCGCCAGGTGGACAACCGACGGCGATCTCGGCGGGGTCGCCAGTCAAGTGGGTCCCCCGGTAGCCAGAGTTGCGGTCGTTCGATCATTCTGGACAATCTCCCGCGACAACTCGCCATTCACTATCGGCGTCGTTCCAAATAGCTTCAATCCATGTATCGTCGTCGAGGGCGCCGCTGTGCGTGTTTGGTACGGTTGTCGGTGCCGTGGTTCCCGTGCCAGGGTAAGTCGTTGCACCCGGCGGAAGCATGATTTTTACATTATCGACGTCGATAGGGTCGTCACTGGTGGTGTCCCCGTCGACCTGACACTTTATGTGAGTTGCCGGCGGATACCCGTTACCTATTCGAACGACGGCCCACTTGCCGGCGCCGGTTCCCGATTCCTTGTAGAGGATCTCCGCCGGCCCGTGAACGCAGCTCTGGAGTTGCGTGTTGTCCGAGTCCTTCAACTCGGCAAACCCGTGATCCGCGTCCCCTACGTTGATCTTGCACGTCGCCGCGCCTGAGATTATCGCCCTGCCTATTGTGCCGGCTTCAATCGGCTCAACACAGACTCCAAACTTCCCGAGGTGATCGTCTTCGTCTGGCGTGTCGCCGGTCAACACCGCCTCCACCTTGAACGCGGTGTTATCATCGTCGTGGTCAAATAGGACACTCTCCAGGCCGATGATACCTAGCCAGGGAATGTCACTTGCCGAGATGTTTTTCACCCTCACGATGCCAGGCCGCCGGTCAACGGCATGGTGAGCGAGCGTGTGTTTCTGGTGCTGGTAATCCTCCAGCATCTCCGCCAGGGCGTTCAAGAAATGAATGGAGACGTCCTGAATCGTCGCACCAGGCGTCAGCCGCGGCCATCTCATGTACCGATCCCCAATTGAGAGAAGTCGGTTGAGTGGAGTACCCTCTCCACGTTTACCTGGCGAGCACGCGGAGCGAGCTTCTTTCCGGTGGCATCCTCTTCGGTCTCACTGAGCACCCATGCGTAGTGCCAGCCTATTTTCACGGGGACCGTAATCTGCCCGACCGCGACGTCCGTCTCCGTCGGCTGTTGTGCAAAGTTAAAAGTCGCGTCGAGTAGGGCGGGGTTCTTCGAGGATTGGCCGCCGGTCGCCGTTTCGAGCAAAACCTCCCCAGCCGGAAACCCGCGGAAAGTCGCGTCGTTATAGTGGCCCTGGATCTGCGCTAGGATCTGCGAATAGGCCCACCCGTAGTCAGCGAGCAGAAGCTGGTGGTTCTCCGTCCACTTGAAACAATAGTCGGGGACGTCGGTCCCCTCGATGTCGCCGTTTTCCGTGACATTGATTGCCCCCTTGTGATCCACCTCCGCCTTGCCGGCCGCCGTTGTCTTACTGATCGTTTCGAGCGAGTGGGTAATGTGCTTCGAACCACCGCCGGCCGTGAAATTCCACGAGAAGTCGCCTTCCTCGGGTTGTTTCTTGTTCTGCGGTCCGTAGGTCACTTCGACGTACCACAGATTGTGCCCGTGTGGCGATAGCTTCAAGTTTGTCCGGTAGAGGCCGGCGTACAGGGCGGGGGAATATCCAAGAGCGAGATTGTAGGCCAGGATGTCGTTATCCGTGCCAGACAACCCGAAGTGCAACACCTTAGAGTTAGCCCCGCTCGTCTCCCGGCTTGTCGGTCGTTCCCACCACTTGATCGCCATTAGCTCGTTCCCAACTCAAACCCCATTCGTTTCAATTCCCCGAGCACCTGGAGGCTGGTCTCGTGGTCCTTGTCGGCTATCTTGCAAATATCCTCAATGCCGTCGGCCATCTTCTCGACCGGACCGCCGCCGCCCATGGCTGAAAGGGCCGAGGCCGAGAAGGTTCCCATCGAGGATATTTTGGCCTTCACCGCTTGTGTGTTCTGGATGATTGCAGGGACGCCAGGCAATGTCGGCATAGTTGGCTTGCTCTCGCCGTCAGCGCCGACGGTAGCCTTGGCATTTCGAGCCCTTTCAAGTGCCGCGTCGCGTGCCTTTCGGGCCGCGTCGAGCTCCCGGCTAGCCGCCGCTATCTTTTCTGCTCGTTCTGCGTTGGCTCGATCCCGCTCGCCGTACAACGCGGCTTGTGCGGCTTGATTCGCTTCCGTAATTTGAGCCTTCTTTGCATCCGTGGCGGCGTCGATAGCCTTGACGCGGCCAGGTAGAGACTTTCTGCTTCGGGCGTAATCCTCTTCGATTGCCTTGCGAACGTCCTCTGTAGATACACCCTCAATCCTGGCGAATATCGGCGCCAACGCCTCAGCCAGGCCCTCTTGGAACGTTGACGACTTCCACTTCTCCCACAGTTTTGTAAGGTAGCCGACGAGTTCTACCCACATCAACTTTAGCCCCGCGATTGTCGTGAGAAACGCTGACGCTATTCCCGTAGTGAGGTCCGTCCACACAATCAGAAACCCTTGCCAGGTTTCCGTCAGCCACGTTGTCAATCGGATCCAATGGTATTTTACGCCAGCGACTATCACTCCGACGGCCGCCTCGATGTCACCGGCCTTGATCGCGTTGCCTATCGCCGCGAAAGTGTCTTGCAAGGAGCCGAACACGCTCCCCAACCACTCCAATAGTTTCCCCCCTAGACCAGAGAAGTAGATAAACGCCCCGGCCGCGGCCATGATACCCGCCGTCAACAGTCCTATCGGAGACAGAATCGCACCGAAGATAGCCATAGCGGTACTTGTCACCCCAATGACGGTCATGACCGCGGCGTGGAGTCCCCCCAACGCAAACCCGGCGATTTGCACCGCCGCCCCAAAGGTCATGAGAGCCACGCCCGCGGTCGCCACGCCCGCGATGGCTGCGACCACTCGGACCACCAGCTCCTTGTTCTCTTTAATGAACTCCGCCAGCATATTGAGCATTGGCGCCGCCGCGTCGGCCAGGTTCGAAAACGCCTCGGAGAGCGCCTCCCCTATTGCAATCTGAACACCCTCCACCGCACTCCATAGGATCCGCAACGAACCGCCGAGGCCGCTGTCCATGAGATCCGCGGTCTTTTGTGCCGTCCCGCCGGCGTGGTCGATTGCGTTTGACAGATTACCGTAGGAGTCAATCGCCTTGCCGAGAATCACCGCGGAGGTGGCCGCTCGACTCCCGAAATACTCCTTCGCAAACGCCAGCCGCTCCGCGGACCCCATCTCGGTCATGGCCGCGGCCATATCCCGCACAATATCCGCCGTGGCCCGCATGTCGCCCTGGTCGTTTGCCGTCGCAATCCCCATCGCCGCGAGCTTCGCCCGCTTGGCAGGGTCCGCGAGCTGCAGAAGCATCTGACGGTAGCCGGTACCCGCCATAGACCCCTTGATTTGCATGTTCGCCAGGATCCCGATAATCTTCGCTGTATCCTCCACCGATTCGCCGGCCTCATTCGCCAGGGGGGCGATATACTTCATGGCCTCCCCGAGATCCGTCAAGGTCTGTGCGGAGTTGTTGGCCGTGGCGGTCATTACGTCCGCGACCCGCCCCATCTGTCCGGCTTCGAGCTGGAAAGCGCGCAACGTTCCCGCCGCGATGTCGGAAGCCTCGGCAAGTTCGGTTCCCGTCGCCCGAGCCAGGTTCAACATATCGGCCGTGGCCGCTTTGATTTCTTCCGGCCGGAAGCCCGCCCGGCCGAGGGAGACCATGCCGCCGCCGACTTCACTGGCGGTATAGCTGGTGGTCCTGCCTAGCCGCTTTGCCATCTCGTACAGCTCACCGAATTTCTCGGTGGTCGCACCGGTGACGGCCTGGACCGTCTTCATCTGATCGTCGAACGAGGCAAACGTCCGGGTAGCCATGACTATCGGCGCCGCCGCGATAGCCGACATCATGACCATCTGCCGGCCCATAGCCTGAGCCGATTGGCCGAAGGCCCTCAAACGTGCCTGAGCGCCCGCCAGGCCCCGCATGAACGCGGACCGCTTCACATACAACTCAACGAACGCTCGACCTGCGCGGATGTTTCTCATGGCTTCTCGGCGTCCTGACGGGCTTGTAGTGCTTCCATGATTGTCGGGCTATAGGGGATCACGTTATTTGCCTCAGTAATCTTTGCCGTCACCCGACACGGGTTGAGCTGGTCAGGCTCGATGGGAATCGCATCCTCTTCGAGGTGAGTGTTGACAATTGCCGCCACCACCGCCGCGGTCAGGTCCCACCGGCCGCGAGCCATAATCCACACGTCACGCAACGTTTTCGGGTCGGGGTCTACTCCGCATTGGCCGGCGAGTTCGTAGGCGAGTTCAACCGGGTCAATAAATCCTCGACCTCCCGGTCCATCTTGAGTTCCATCGCCTTGACTAGCTTCTCCTCCAACACTGGATCCCCCACCTTCGCTATCGCCAGATCGAGACCCTTCTGTTGCACCGCCAGTTGTTTCGCCGTCGCTGTCTTGAGTAGGGATCTCTTCTGAGCGGGGAAAAAATCCGCGACGGCCTCCAGTAGTGCCGCCGTCGCTGAGTCAATCGGATCTCCCACTAACCCCTCGGCAAATGACTCCTCGGTGACCTCTCTCCCTTTGGCGTCCGCTTCCACGAGTAGCCAGAGGAGATCCACCAGGAGAATCGGATCGTTGGCTAGGCGGCTGTATGTCGCCTGGTCAATGTCCGCCAAGTCGATGTCAAGAGCCTTTCGAACCTTTTTGATTGCCCCGGTGGTAACCGTCAGGATCCAGTCGCGTTTTTTTCCGTCAGTGAACTTTGCCATGCCCTAGTTCCCTTTGTTGAGTAATTGCCCCGGTCAAGTTGTTTACGGTGTCGAGTCTTGCAACCTCATGATGGTGATAGTGTCGTCTGTCACCGTCCCCTGGCTTACGTAGAGCACGGTCACCGGATCCCCGGTCAACGGGTTTGCGTGGTCGCACGAGTCATGCCAGAGGTACACCTCATCGGCGTACAGGTCGATGTCGCCAATGACGTCGGCGTCGGCGTCTTCGGCGTGAATGTGAGCCCGCACACCGGCCAGGGCCGCGAACGCATCGAGATTGTCGCCGTCGATTGCCATATTGATCTGCTGGTGAGTACAAAGCACAACCGTCGCGTCGGCCGTTGCGGGGAAGTCGTCTCCCGAGCCACCGTCTAGGGCAACGTTGTCGTCGGTTACGGTGACGTCTACGTCGTACCGCATTTCGAGCCCCGTGGTGCCCGACGTCCAGTAGACGTCCATCTTGCCAGTCGAATAACCGTGTCCGTTAGTGAGAGTACCGGCCGCGGTGTCGGCGTCGGTCTTGACCCAGCTCCCTACCGCCTGGCCGCCGGCGAGAACGATGTCCGGTAGAGCTTCGGCCGCGTCCCCGGTCTTGTCGAAGGATTCGCTGATTTGCTTCCCGCCGATCTCGGCCGAGATGAGCAATTTTCCCGTAGCCATGATTCAATTCCTTATTTGATTCCGTGCTGTTTGTAGAACAGGTCCCCGATCCTAGATATACAGGCTCGGCGTCCGCTGTTCGTCGGTGGGGGTGGCCGTGAATTGGTAGGTCTGCTCACCCTTCAACGGCTTGCCGAGCTTCACGGCGAGAGTGCAATCCCCGTCGAACCCCTTGCCGCTGGAGAAGTCCTTTGTGCGGATCGCAACGCCGGTACCGGCGATAGCGGCCGCCAGGAGCGATTCGAGAGTCGCGTCCGTCCGGCGGAGCATCGTCCACTCAATCGAGATTCCAAGGGCCGTTACCCGCTCCGTATTGATCGGCGGAGAGCTGCCGGACCCGCGGACGGTTGTGTCGCCCTTCTCGGGGTCAATCGAATAGTTGATGTCCCGGCTGTTGGTGATCTCGGTGCTGGCCGTCGAGCCGATAGCACCGTAGTAGATCTTTCCCTCAAACCCCATTTTGACGCCAGTTGCGGCCATGGTCCTAAACCTCCGTTTTCAGTGTTAGCCGATAGATCCAGCCCACCCTCGGGCGAACCTATCGCGGTTCTTTTCTAGTGCAGGCCCCATAAAAGGCCGTTCTTCGTACTCCTGGCCCTTGTACTTACGCCCGTGCTCGTGTGGCTCCCCTGCCCGGCCTAGCTTGTCGGCGTCCACTCCAACGACCGCCTGCTCGTCTCGGAGCTCTACTTCAAACGCAATCGCCTCACGGAGACCACCCCGGCGGAATCCGCGGGTGTGCGGTGGCTCCCCTTCTTCGCTCGGGTCCGGCGATCGTTCGATAGACTCGATGGCTGTCTTGCGGATCGAGGCCGCCGCATGAAAGAGGTTTCGATACGTCGCCCGCCTGGCCGCCGCCGCGACCTTGTGGTGCTCGTCGATAACTTTGCTTTTCATGCCGAACATGATGTTCCCTATGCCGCATCTTCTCTCCACACCAGGGATGAATAGACGCCCTTCGGAAGGCCGCCGCCGGACCGGCCGCCACGAACACGAAACCGGTCAATGTAGATTTTTTCCTCCTCAGCCCCGGCGTCCCGCTGGAGACATACGACAGGCTGGACCTTCGTCTCGGAGCTTATGTCGCTCATGACCACCGCCGCCCCGCTTTGCTCGACGCCGTTGATCTCAAACTTCACGGCCGAGAGGTCCGAGAAGTCGATAAGAAAATGGTTTTCCGCGTTGTCTACCAGGTCGACGCCCGAGTCTTGATCGTCCGTGTTCGTGTTGTTGTCGTCGGCTTCGACCAGGATGTTCGCGGAGGTGCCTTCCATGCGGAACCACGCACTCGTAGTCACGGCATCTAGCGAGTCTTCGGCGTTCGTGTGGTTGCTGCATACGCCAATCACGAGCCGCTGGTCGGCGGATCCGAGAGCGTTCGTCCCGGTGAGATCCATACGGATCCAGAACTCGACAATTGGCTTTTCGTTGAGGTCGATCTGGAGATTGTCGCCGCCAAATAGTTGCGTCGATTGCGCCTCCGAATCGCTGGAGTTGATAAGCGAATAGCCGCCGCCTACTTCGTCGGTGACGTAATCTTCGGTAGAGTTCGCCGTTTCGGCGTCGACCGCCCAATAGTCCGGCAAGGTGTCACCGGCGTCCTTCGAGAACTCCTCATCATACTCGAAGTCACCGGTGTCGTAGCCCTTGACCTGTTGGACGATTTCCAGCACGTCCCCAACGGCCAGAGCCGTCACCGAGAGCGTTCCCGAGACGGATCCGTAGGCCGCGACGGAGCTATCCACCGTGACCACGCCAGTCAATACGGTGGTTCCATTTTTCAAAACGTCGAGTTCGACCGAGCCGGCCGTCGCCGCAACCACCGCCCCCGCCTTGAACCCGACCAGCACGCCCGTTGCACCGACGACGTGGTGAATAACCCGCGAGAAAGATTGCGGTGTGACGTTGCTGTCGTCGGCAACGGTCTTTTCGTACTGGTGTTGGAGCTTGCTCGCCGCGACCTTTGCCCCGGCCGAGACCATATCGTCCGTGATCGTGCCGTCGGGGAGGGTGGTGTCCTGTGCAAACGTCACCGCCTCCGCGAAGTGTACTTCCTGGTGGAAAACGGTCGGGAGTGTCATGGCTCACACCTCTACAAGTCCCTGGATATGGAAAATTCCAACGTGATAACCGACGTGAACTGGCGGAAGTTTCGGGCGTGCGAACGGTAGTAGGTTGGCTTCTGTTGCCACCCCACGCAGACCGCCGGCTCATAGTCTGTCAACCGCGAGAGTAGGCACACGTCGCGGATCTCTTGCACCAGCAACCACAACGGGTCGGTGACGGACGTATCGCTCACGTCGCACTTTTTTCTGAGCCCCACGTCGACGAGGTGAGAATCCTCTTGGACGTCTCCCGAGAGAGGTTCGCCCTGAGCGGACCGGCCTATCGCCACGTCGACGTGAAGGCCGTCGTCAGCCAGCTCATCATGGAAGTCGATAGCCGCCCTGGCTGCCGTGAATGATTGCGACCAGGAGTGGTCCTCATTCAGGAAGCTCACCAGAGCGTCAGCGACGTCTACGATTACCGCGTTGGTCATGCCTTATTGATCCGCTTCGTGTAAATCACAATTTTCTGTTGAGTGGGGTCCAGCTTGTAACACTGTCGATCCACCGGCAGAACTTCATAGGTCTCGGTGTCGCGTCCCCGAAACACCTCGATCGTGTCGCCCGGCTCGGGGATAACCGGGTCGCCTCCGATAATCAGGTCGCTCGCTCGACCGTGGAAGTCCAGGTCGGTCCAGCGCGTGACCATAATGCCCATTTCATCCTCGGTCTGATACTCATGCCGGCCGAGGGTGGCGGACCACTGACATACGGCCGTGCCTTGCGTGTACTTCACGCGAACGCTTGCCGACTCCGCGAAGTCGTCGAGCAAGGCGTTGGCGCCGTCTTGGAAAATGTTTCCCATCTCGCACCCTGAGCCCCGAGGCCCCTCCGCCCCCGGCGAGTATCAGACCGGGGGCGGAGGAAGGAGAAAAACAGACTTACGTCGTTTCGGTAAACTGGATGATTGTCCAGGTGGTACCGTCGCAATGCACCAGGGCCGCCTCGGCATCCTCGATTGTGCCGATTGCACCGCCGGCGTCGTTTTGTAAGGCGATGTGCTCGCCTCCCGTGTTTTTGATAATGAGCATGACGTCAGCCATGTCAGCTTCCGGTGGCAACAACAGATTCTCCGAGGCGCCCGAGGAGTTCGGATCCACCAGGAGCCAGTTGCCGGTGAGAGTCACCGCGGTCAACGCGACCTGCGCGTCGCTCATGTCGATGGTCTGTGCGGTCATGAGAGCACAGAACCCGTCGAGGTGAACCTTTCCGGCTCGCCCGGTACCGGCCAGGGCACCCGGCGTCAGCTTGATGTCACCGCCGTTGCCGTTGGTCGAGCTGGCCGCTCCACCTGTGATATTGACGGCTCCACCGTTTCCGGTGGCTCCTGCGCCTGACGCTCCACCGGTGATAGCCACCGCACCGCCGGCCCCGGTACCAGCACCAGCACCACCGACCATTGATGCCGCACCGCCGGCCCCGTTGGTCGAGGAAGCCGCCCCGCCCGTCGCGGAGATTGCTCCACCGTTACCGGTCGCACCGGATCCCGATGCACCGCCGACCAGGGTGGTCGCACCACCGGCCCCGGTACCCGAGCCCGCTCCGCCGGCTACGCTCGCCGCTCCGCCGGCCGCGTTGCCGCTCGCCGGCACACCACCGGCCACTGACACGGCCCCGCCAGCCCCCGCGGCTCCACCGGCTCCACCGGTCACGCTCGCCGCTCCGCCGGCGTTGGCACCGTTGCCAGCACCACCGACCATGCTCACGGCCCCGCCGAGACCAGTCGATCCGGCACCACCCGTGACCGACACGGCCCCGCCGTTGCCAGTGTCGCCAGCACCACCGGTGACCGCGATGGCGCCACCGTTACCGGTCGCACCCGCCTTACCGGCGATGCCGAGGCTGGAGTCCGAACCGGTGATGTCGTCGGCTGTCACGCTGCCGGCAATGGTCGCGGTCCGCTCGGCACACGTCATTTTGACGTGGATGAACCGATCGGTCGCAGACCAGTCCGCGACGGCAAACCCCATGAGGTTGTTGCCGCTGGCCGTCGCGGTGGCGGATCCGGTTGACGCCGTGCCCACTTCGGGCGAGCCGTTTTCGTCCCAATAGATTGCGTCCCCTTCGGAACCGCTCTCGCCGTCGGTGTTCGGAACCTTCCAAATACCGCCGGAGTCGAGAGCCCCGAGGGCATTGGCCGCGATGTCAACGGGAGCGATGAGAGGCATCGTGCCCACGACAACCACGTCGCCGCCATAGACGGCACTTGACGGGGTGTGCGGAATGTACCGGCCTTCGTCTTCGGCCAGTTGCGAGGGTGTTTGTGTTTGAGCCATGACTGGCCTCCTGTTTGGTTTGTCAAACTGTTTGGTTCGTTGGTTCTACTAGGTTCTGCCCTGCTGAAAGGAACCCGGCGGGCAGGGGCAGGCCACCCGCCGGGTCGAGCCAGAGCTACGCAGCTCCTTTAGATTTCACACCGCCGTTGTATTCGGCCTTGGCTGCCCCAAAGTCGTGGTACCCGCGGAACTCAACGCCGAGAACGTTGAAGTTCGCCTCCGCCGATTCCACGATGGGGGTCTGTTGGTTGTTGAGGAACACCACCTCCATCACCGGTAGATCATCCTTGTCACCCAACAGGTACCAGCCCGTCGTCGAGTAGTTCGTGATTGAATCGTCCGACAAGTAGGGCGTCACAATCGGCTTGTATTTGCCGGCGTGAGTGTTCTTCGCGGTCGACTTGGTAGATCCGCCTACCATATTGGTCGATTCGTACAACTCGTCGGCCGTCACCTCCAACTCGGGCGGTACCAGGAGGTTCTTTGGCTTGACTCCGAGGACGTGTCCCTCTTGCCCTTGAACCGCCGGCGTTTTGAGTTTGCGGAACAGCAACACGGCCGCCGTGAGCTGCGAACTTTGGAGCGTCGTTCCGGCGCCTTCCATGTAGTTGCCACGCGCATCGGTGAAGAACGAGGCATTGTCGAGGAACGCGGTCCAAAAGACCGTATTCAGCTTCAACGCGGCCCCGCGGCCTAACCGCTGGCGAATCGTGTCGAACGCCCCCAGGTCGTCGTTGATGATGTTCACGCGAGTCAGACCGAGCATCTTTGCGTAGGTTTTGGCCTGGTTCGTGTAGTTCTCTTCCCCCAGGGAACCGTGCTTGATTTCGCCCGATGCACCGACCTCCTCGTATTCGAGCCCATCGGTGAGGCGGTAGCGGGTCATGGCTTTGAAGTCCGTCGCCGGCTTCACCGCGGAGATCTGCCGCCATGTGTCGTCGACGTGGTTGAACCCGGCGAGGATGAATTTATTGGCCGCGGCGCCCAACACTCCCGGCAGACTGACCGCGGTGAACGCACCGCGAATCGGGAAGGCGTACTCGAAGATCTCACGCAATCCCGACCGGAAACTCCCGCGACCGCTGTAGCCGTTGGCTCGGGCGCAAATGAGCATTGCCTCTTGGAGCCCGAGGCTTCGGTAATGCTTGTCGGCTTCCTCCAGGGTCTTGTCGGAATACGCCTTCTCGTAATCCGGCAGACCGGCCGAGATTGACAGGGCCGCTTCAAGCACGTCGGCCTTGAGGTCTTTGCTGCTGGAGTGGATCGGCGGAGCGGTCGGACGCTCGGCGCGAACCAACTCGACGCGGAAGTCCGCTTGCGCCTTGATCGTCTCGGCTTCGAGCTTGATCGTCGGCCATTTCTCTGAGACGGCCTGGCGGTAGGTTGCGAGGCTGCCCTCCAACGCCTTCGCCTTGATCTCCGCCAGCTTCTCGACCTTGCTGGAGTCGTAGCCGGCTGCCTCCGCTTCGATCACCGCGACGTGGTGAGTGTAGGCCGCCTGGATCTCCACCGGGTCAAATTCGGGGATCTCCTTGACTATCGGCGGATCGCTGTCGCCGTTGCCGGCCTTGCCTTTGATCGGCGGCGGGCCATCCTTGACCTCGGCGTCGAACTTCGCCTTGAGAGCGGCCGTTTGCTGGTCGGTCAGCGTCTCGGGGTCGAGGTGCATCTTCTTGAGCCATTCCGTGAAGTCCATGGGTAAACCTCCTGAATCGTGGTTTTGGGTTTGGGCAGACGCCGCGATTCGCACGGTCGCGCCTTCGTCGTCGCCGCCTTGTCCGACAATTGAAATGCGATAAAGCTCGCTGGTCTTGGCTAGGATGAACGGGCCGGTGTGTTCCCGGCCGTTGACTTGAATCGTTTTCCCCTCGGGGATTAGCTTGGGAGGGGACGTCGGGCGAACCTCGATGGATGCCTCCCATGGATAGTCGTTGTCATAGGCTGCGAGCATTTGCTCCCGGTCCGCCCCCGGTACGGAGGCAAATGCAACCGCGTTTATGTATTCGCCCGAGCTCTTGTCGATTGTGTGAATGTGACCTACCAGGCGGTCGGGATCGTGTTCACGGTCAACGGGGAGTTTGGTGCGGCGGACGCGCATCCCCTTGATGTCGCAGACGACGGGGTATGGATATTTCTCGACGCGGAGAAACCCGCCGTTATAGGCCCGAATATCCATCCGGCGAGCCCGGTCCCCTTCGCTCTCGCCCGCCGCCGCGGCAATCGTCAACTCCTCGGCTGCAATGACGATACTGTCGGGGAGATCCTTCAAGCTGGCTTTGATCGAGCTATACTTTTGCATGACCGTTTCTCCGAAACCTGTTTTGGAGCTTCCTTCCGTCACCGTCCGGTTCCTCTTCGACTTCCGCTTCCTCTTCGACTTCCGCCGGCTTAGCGTTGGCGAATATCTTTTCGCGGAGTATCTTCCGCATCTCATCCGGCTCGACGCCGTAGTCACGAGCCATGACAACCAGCTCCTCCTCGAAGTCCTTGCCGTCCTCGGCGTGCAATCGGCTGAGGGTGGTCTCTCCATCGGAGAGGGAGACGGATCGACCCTTCGCCGTCTTCTCTGGATCAATCTTTGGGTAGGCCGGCCAGCCGAATGAATGAGGAGGCACCTCCGCCGCATCGTAGACCCACCCGTAGACGTCGCGTGCCTCCTTCCACCAGGCTTCAAAGGTGGGCTCAACAACTAGCTCATCGGCGTCGAGGCGTTCGTTGTCGCAAGCTGCGAAATAGGTGTGGTGATCGAGCTGGCCGGAAGAGAAGTTGTAGTCAGAGCTGTCGCACATCGCCACATTGCGAGGCATCGACAACGGCCGCGATTGTTCGTTGACGGTTTGCCGTGTGAAGTCGCCGTAAGTAGTGGAAGGATGCTCCGATTTGAGCTGATTCGCGTGCCATCCCATAGGCATCGCCACCGCCATGTTGTGATCCACCTCCAATTCGGTGAGCGGCCGAATCTCGTCCGCTTCCACGCATGACGCTGCTGTGGTTTCAAGTGCCATACCAAACGACGCCGCTGTCTCGGCCGCCGATACCGTTGCTTCGCGGAACCGTCTGGACGTCGCCGTCAAGCTGAGAGTCGAGGAGTTGTCGGGTACGCCGCGGTGTTGCTGCGCCCGCTCCAAGAGAAACCAGTGAAGAATACTCCCGGCCGAAACTTCATCGACCTCAGAACCGGACCCCCAGCCCCACAATCCGCCAGGGTGACGCTTCAATACGTCGTAGGAAACCGGATTGCCGAAATTATCGAACTTAATCCCGTCGATGTGGTTCTCGACACCGTAGGACAAGGAAGGCGATGAACACTGGTCACACTCAAAAGTGGAAATGTCGAGTTGAACGGGGTCGCGTAGGTGTGGGTTGTTCACTAGCCTTGCAAAGGATTCGCCGTCGCCGCACTTCGCCAGGTGCATCACGCGGAGTTTTCGGCGGAACGACACCGCCTTGCACCACCGCGACCAGGCCGCTTCAACCATTTTGTTGAAGCCTTCCGATTTCGTCTCCATTCGGAGCTTCGGGCCGGATCCGACAACGTAGTTTGCGTGAGTGCGGTAGGATCCTTTCGAGTAACCGTTGTTCTCTCGCTCGTACCGCGACCGCTCCCGTAGGTTTTTGCGGACGGTCAGCGAGTTCGCCGCGTCAGCGTCCAGGGCGTCAGCCGCCGCCCAGTGAGCTTCGTTGCCGGTCCCATCTTGAGCGGCGTCGTATCGTGCCCTCACCCTCACGGGGCCTTGAGCGGTTGTGACACTCCGCTGAGGAGGTGGCAACCGGAAAACACGAGAGGCGAATTTCTGTAGCCAATTCACAGCCCGCCCCCCGGTGGTTTCAGTTTGCGGAACCGTAGACCGAGGTGGTTCTTGCCCATCGCGGTATTCGTCGCGGTGGCTTGGTCCGCCTCCGCTAGCTCGGCCGGCGTGAATCGCTTGGTCGTGGCGCCGTCGACGGTAGCTTCCTTGACGCCGCTCCTGGCGATTTCGTCGATCTTCTCTTGAATCGTCTCAGCCATAAAAAAAGACCGCTCGGGTGTTCGGCCCCGAACGGCCTCTTGTGTGGGGTAGCTACTCCCCGTTGACCTAGTAGAAGTCTATTCAGTAGTGTCCATTTCCAGTACGGGAGGGTCAAGCGAAAGTGGCGGATCCGGTTCATTTTTGCCACCACTGGCAATGTCGGAGTCGTACCGCTCGGTCGAGTTGTCGGTGTACCCACACGCCCGGCAATGAAAGGACCGTCGCCGGCTGCCGTCCGCGTTCGTCCAAACCGAGGTGACTCCCCACGCTCGTTTCTTACATTTCGGACACCGACGCCGCTTGCTGGCCTCCCCGGCAATCTCCGCGAGAGACGGGCGTTCTGTGAAGTGACTTTTGCTCATGCTCACGTCCTACCCTTTGCTAGGTCCGCCAAACTCGGCCTAGAGTCTGCCTTGACCGCTGTCCGCCCCGTTCCCCCGAGTAACCGGATCCCCGCCATGTTTGCCGCCACGTCGCAGAGATACGACGCATCGAGGTAATGGTTGTTGTCGCTCTTGCTCTTCCACGAGCGTTGAAGGATACCCTTCACCACCTCCTCGACCTCCACCTCCGCCGTGAGGTGTTTGGAGTAGGCGAAGTGTTTTTGTTCATCATCCGACAATCGCTTGCCGCCGGACGTCTTTCCCCAGAGCGTCATGGATCCAGGTTGCGACGGATCCGTCAACCATCTAGCGTGCTCCCACGATTTCCACCCGTCCGCATTGCACGCGACTAACCAGACTTTCGGCTCCCGTTGGTACGTGAGAAACCAGTCCTGGCCGCTCCGCCGCGTCGCGCTATCCTTGCTCGGCATATTGAACGCCGCCTTAACGCATCCGTTGCTTTTGCCGAACCCCATCGCCGGCCACCAGCCCTTGCCGGCCAGCTTGCAGAAGTGGTATATCGCCGGCGTTTTCCATCCGGCGTCAACGAGGGTGGAGACCACTGGAACGATCTCGCCGTCCTCGGTGGTGTAGGGGTTACTCTCCAGGTCGCTCTTTCGCTCCTCTAACGCCCTGATAATCGCGTGCTCGACGCCTTCGTCGGATCCGCGTATTGTTCCGCGTACCTCTTGGACGTCGTAATGAATGGTGAACCCGGTGGCTCCCGGCCGCCACGCCCTCACGACGTAGTGGAGCGCGATCTTTCGGACGTCGATCCCTTGGGTGACCACCGTGCAACCAGGAGGCACAACTCGCCTCGGGTAGCCGTTGACTTGCCGCTGGATCCGGTGAGCCGTGATACCAGACTCAATCGGCCCCGTCTCTTCCGGCGGATCATTGTCGTACTCGGACGCCACGGCTTCCGGTCCGATCCTAGCCACTTCGTTGTAATACCGTTGCAGGGCAGAGACTTCGAGCTGAGATCCGTCCGGCAATTCTTGAGCGTCAAACCTATGCGGATTCGCCACCTCCGCCCCGGCGTCCATCGCCTCCCGGTTTTCCAAGTAGAAATTGTGAGCGCCGCGAGCGTTCGGGTCCGTGAAGTTCCCCTCTTCGTCTGTTGTCTGGTGGTTGAGTTGGCGGAGTTGTACGTACTCATCCCATAGATCCTCACGGTCCGGCTTCTTTAGTAGGAACCGAAACCGCTTGCCCTTCCACGAGGGTTTCTTGCTCGGGTCGGTATACCAGGCGGAGACGCACTCCCGCCGCTGGATAGTCGAGAGCATCACGCGAGCCACCGACCGCTGTTGTCCGCCGAGGCCAGCGATAGCGCGGTCGATCCGCTCCTCCAGCTTGTGAGCCTGATCCTCGGACCGGACCGTCTCCTCCGTGTCGGGGTCGTCAATGCCGGCCACCTGGACCCGCCGCGAGTTCTTGTTCAGACCCCTTACCGCCGCGTCTAGGCCCCTCGTTGCGATGATCGCCCCCTTGGACGGTGAACCGGGGACCCGCGGGAAAACGATCTCATGGCCGCACCACGCGAATCGGCTCGGCACTTGCTCATACGGCTTGCCGTTGTCGATCCGCTTGCCGGTGACGGTCTGGTAGTGAGCGCGGTTCGGAGTGTTCTCCAGAGCTCGCACGGGGACGCACACCTCGGGGTAATCGTCGTACAGTTTGTCATTGGTTTCAATTGTGTCGCGGATAGATTGAAGAGAATCCTGAGCCGCGGATCCGGTCGCCGCGAACAGCACCGCGAACGTCACTTCGCCGGACAACGAATGTTTGAGGAGCATGCGCTCGAAGAGTTTGGTCTTGCCCTCCCCGCGGCTGGCCGCGAGTGACTGGTCACCGCCGTATCGAATAGCGTGGCGAATTGCCTCGATCATTGCTCGTTGCTGGCCGGTGAAGTCATACCAGAACAAGTCGCCGCAGTAGTATGCGAGCCACTCCTCATCGTTTGCTTCGAGGCGAGCCCGTCGCTCTGGATCCGCGACCGGAGGGATAATGACCTCTCGGCCGGCCGCTCGGAGCCGTCGCTTGCGTGCCGCGTCTCGATCACGTTCGGAGTCCGAACCCGTCAGCTTGCGGATCTTCCGAAGCTGTTGGTCGAGTTTTTTTTCGGCGGCCTTTAATTGAGCCTGGTCAACCATGCAATTCGCTGAATTTCAAAAAGTTTTTTTTCGTCCGAAGTCGGGGGTCGGTACCGAGTTCGGTTGCGACCTGAAAATACTTTTGGAATTTTACCCGATTCCCTATTGCAAAATATACCGATAGCGGTAGAATATAGACAGTAAAGGAAACAACATGAATACAAACGAGCTGAAACACGAAGCACGCGAGGCCGGCCTGGATTGGACCGACGTCCGATGCTTGTACTGCGAGCTCCGCGAGAATGAGCTGTATGCCCGTGAGCGAAAATGGACCCTCCGCGCTGAGGCGTTTGAGCGGTCCGGCTATGGTATGCACTTCAAGGCGGTTTACCGCAAAGCCTTTACCACCGGCGACCATTCCGAAATACCTTGTTTTGACGGCCTGGCCGCGAGCATGACTTACGAGTTCCCCGAGTTGAACGCCTATGGGGATCCGGCCGCCGCCCTTTACGAGGTTCTCTGTGAGCCTCAAGACCTGTTGCCCCCAGCGAGTGAAACCTACCGCCAGGCGATAGAGATACTTTCCCGGCGTCCCCGGCCCTCCGCCGCGGACCGTTGCCCCTTTTGAGGAGTTTGACCCATGACCCAGCTTGAATTGTTCCCTGCCGACGCGGAGCCCGTTGACGACATTTTTGGCGAAGTGATATATGCCTACACTCGCCAGGATGCCATTGAGGACGGGTTTCTGGTTGACGCGATGCAAGGCCCCCTGGCCGACGTGTCCCGCCAGCACTTCCGTTACCCGATAGCCATGACGGCCGCGGTGTTCGCTCTGATCGAGAAGGCCGTTGACAATGAGAAATACTTGAACGACTTTGCCGGCGTTTGGCATGACATTCTGTGGATGTCGAAAACGTGTGCCCACCGATCCACCGAAACGACCAGGTGGTTCAAGGTGATCATCACCGGTACCGGCCGCCGGCGATACCACGAGTTGAAGATCGTTTGCGGCCCTGGCGACGACGCCGAGCCCGTTTTGACCGTAATGCTCCCCGAGGAGGATTGAGTTATGGCAGATATGATCCCCCACCAGACCATTGAGGCAATTGTCCGAGCGGTCACTGACGCAAAGGAGAGGACCGCCGAGGCCGGCCGCCTGTTGGGCGAGGCCGAGGAGATCCTTGAGGCCGCCCTCGGTGGCTACAACACCGTGACGCCCCACGGTTGGAGCGGTGACCACGAGGCCGCTGAGGTCGAGAAGAAGGGGTGGCGGTACCTCCTTCAACAGACCGGCCTGAATCAGTTTGCCTCTCGAAAACGTCGGGAGGAAACGGAAGAGATGATTGAGGCCGGCAAGGCCCCGCCTCTCACCGTCGAGAACGCCGTCGCGGTACTGGAGAACGTAAGGAACTCCGCCGCGACGATTGTTCAAGAGGCCGCACGCGATGTTTACGATTGGCTCCGACCCCACTCCTACTACAACAGGTCTTATCGCACGAACGAGCATAACAAACAACTCGGAGTGCCAAAGAAGATTATCCGTGACTTTGCAATTGACACTCAGTTTGGCGTATTCCTTGGGTACGCGACCGCTGACCGTCTCCGCGACCTGGACAACCTGTTCTCCCTGTTGGATGGCCGCGGCGTGGTCCAGTACCCCAGCGACTCCGCAACCAAAATCCGCGAGGCAATCAGCCGAAAAGAGTGGACGGCCGAGACGCCTTACTTCCGGTTGAAATGGTACAAGAAGGGCACCCTCCACATTGAGATCCTCAGAGATGACTTGCGTGACAAACTGGCCTTGATTATCCACGATCCCACTCTCGCTAAGGTGTAAGCCGTGAACCGAACGACACCACCCGTCAGGGGCTTGTCCGCGATGTGGCTCCGAACTCGGTACCGACAAACGAGTTCGGCCGGCGTTATTATTTTCGCAAGTGTCCACCCCGAAATCATACCGATGCCGGAAAAGTTTTTTTTCTGTCCGAAGTCGAGACCGACTCCCGAGTTCGGACGCCACCCTAAAAATAATTCCAGGGTCAAGGCGAATGCCGCTTGCAAACTGTTCCGATAGCGGTACAATAAGGGCATGAGGGAAACAAACACCACAACACGAAAGGCCGCGACCATGACCGTACTTGGAACTACTACCGACGATTGCGTGAAGGTGAACGGGGTTCACTACTGGACCACCGGCAAGGAAGGCCGCTTCCACGGTCCGCACGGTGGGCACCCTTACCGCGAATATGCCGACGATGGCGGTACCGTAATCCGCCTGGATACCGCCGGCAATGTTTGGAAACCGCTTCCCGGCGTCCGCCGCTACCCGGCCAGCCGGCGCCCCGCTGGTTTCCGTGCCTACCGAACTTGGGAAATGCAACAGTAAAGGAGCCTCCCCGTGACCACCCCCGCGAAAACCATTGTTGGCGAGATTTGATTGTACGGTGGGCATTTTGCCTCTGACTACCTGGCGGTAGTTGCCCCCGACGCCGGCGTCCCCTTTACCCCGAGACCCGACGGAGGAGCCTCCCTTGAAATGTTTGGCGACGGTGAGCCCCGCGAAGGCCGCTCCCTGAATGATTCCGTTTGGCTGGCCTGCCTGGAGTTCTGCGACCGCGGTCACAAGACCGGCCTGGTCAAGGTGTACGCCCCCGACGGCCGCCACGTTGCCCTGACCCGCGTTGACCGCCCGTGCTACTACGGCGCCCTGGATTGGCAGGCGGCCGAGCTGCTGACCGTTTCCCTTGAGGACCTGACCGCTGTTGCGGAGTGATACCCATGATCCAGTTGACCCTTTTTGCCGATCCGCCCCGCGAGCCGCAAGTCTGGCTAGTGGAGTTCCGACACGACTATTTCGGGTGGCTGGATCTTGACCACCGATTCCCTTCCCGCGAAGAGGCCGCCGGCTATTTGCGGGCGAACCCTTCCCCCTACCGACAACGAATGCGACGAATTTCCTAACCACTTTTATTTGAGGAGAATTGCTATGAGCCACGAGATTACAGAACGAGCCGACGGAACCGCCGAAGCCGCCTTTGCCTTGACTCCCGCCTGGCATGGCCTTGGAACCGTCCTTGACCACGCGATGTCCAGTCAGGAAGCCCTGACGGCCGCTCAGTTGAATTGGGAGGTGGTGCAACGCCCCATGGCAATCGGCACCCCGCGGACGATTGAAACGCCCGACGGCCCCACCGAAACCCTGTTGTGGGAAGAGTACCCGACCGTGAAGGTGAACGTCCGCGGTGACAATAACCTGTTCCTCGGCCTGGTGTCCGAGCGGTACACCGTGGTCCAGAATACCGAGGCGTTCCAGTTTGTTGACGCCCTGGTCGAAGAGGGACAAATGGAATACGAATCCGCCTTCTCCCTGGCCGGCGGCCGGCGGGTGGTGCTCCTGGCGAGATTGCCCGAAGTGGACTACGTTACCGACGACGACGCCCTGAAACGGTATATTCTGATGAGCCTGACCCACGACGGGACGGGCGCCATAAAGTTCGGACCGTGCAACGTGAGGGTTGTTTGTGCGAACACCTACGCGATTGCCTTGCAGGAGGGGACCGTCCGCGACCTGACTATCCGCCACACCGGCCGGATCGACGGCAAGCTCGAAGAGGCCCGCGGGATCCTTTCCATGGCGAACACCCGGTTCGATGAGCACTCCAGCACGGCCCGTGACCTGGCCGCGAAGAAAATGACCACCGACGAGTGGGCGACGTACTTGGACGTGATGTGCCCGCGGATCCCGAAGGAGGATCCAGACTACACCGAAATGCGAGCGAAGAGGATCTCCGAGACCCGCTCCGCCATAACGGATTGCTACCACAACGACCGCCAGCGACTCCCCGGCATTGCAGGATCCGCATGGGCGGCGTTCAACGCGGTCACCGAGCATATTGACCACCTCCCCCGGCGAGGCGCCACGCCCCGGCAAAAGGCCGAGACGCGATTCAACGTGACCCTGGCCGGCCCTGGCCGCGACATGAAGGCCCGAGCCTTTGACGCGGCTTGCCGGATTGCCGGCGTTGCGACGGTTAGCTAGGTTGACGGCCCGCCCCTGACGGCTCCAACGGAGTGGAGCCCGACGGGATTGGCCCTTGACCTTTAACCCTGGAGGAGTGCGATGGCGACTATCCGACAACGAGTTGAACGCCTGGCGAAGAAACAGAACCCCGGCCGCCAGGTGTGGACCACGTTCCGACCGAACGACGCGAAGGCCCCCGAACAGGCCGAGGCTCGACAGGAGCTCAAGGCGTTGGAGCCCACGACGACGAGACTGGTGAAGCTGTGTAGTTTGCACGTCCTGAAGGGGGTAGCCGACTCGCTGGGAAAGGCCGCCCGTTTTGTCCTTGACGTTGACGCGGATCCGACCTCCCTGGCCGCGTTGGAAAAGGCCGCCACCGAGTACGAGGCTTTTGTTGAGTGCCGTGACGCCCTGGCGGAGGCCCGTGAACTGGAGAAGGCGTTGAAACGCAAAAGCTATGGGCGACGGTGCTCCGTGTCGGTAGAGCACTTGGGAGGGTTTTGCTCCCTTGAGCTGGCATCCGGCGACACCTGGACCGAGGTTCTCAACACACTCAAGAGCGGAAAGTAGACCAATGAAGGAGTTGAACATTCTCCCCACCTGGCGACACGATTGTCCCCACCAGGGCACCGACGGCTGTTGCGAGCACCCTGGACAACTGACGCCCGAGTGCCACGAGTCCGCTTGCCCGTTCGCGGAAGAGGTACCGACGCCCTTCCGCCTGGACAACCACCCCGAGCCGCTGGCGCCCCAGGAGCCCGAGCCGCCCGAGAAGCTAGTCCAGACGCCCCTCTTTGCCGGCCTGGATTGCTGCGCTGGACAATTGGACCTATTCCCCACCGACGGCCAGGAGCCCACAGAGGACGCCTGAGCCCCCTTGACTTTGCCGGCCGATAGCGGTAGTATTATGAACATGACAAGAGCAAAATACTTTACGACCGCCGAGGCCGCTGAAAAGCTAGGTCTCGATGAGCGCCGCGTCCGCCAGTTCTGCGAAGCCGGCCGGCTAGGCGTGAAGATTGGCCGCAATTGGGCAATCTCCGAGGCGGACCTCAAGAGGTTTGCCAAGAAACCCAGGGCGGTAGGACGCCCGCCGAAGAAGGGAAAGTAACCGTGAACCCGTACAACGGATTCTCCCCGAGCTTGCGAGCGAAGTCCGGCGTTTGGTTGCGGAAGGAGTACGACGCCGGCCGCCGGACCCGTCCGGTCAAGTGTCAAGTTTGTGGGCAAACGGAGGGGGTGATCGAGGCGCACGCCGAAGACTACTCCGAGCCATTTGGCGACAATATTGACCAGTACGCGCTTTGTTACCGTTGTCACATCATCCTCCATTGCCGGCCGAAGTGCCCCGACGCCTTTGCCAGGTACGAGGCGGCACTCGCCGCCGGCTTCCGGTTTGCCCCCCTGACGACCCGAAACTTCCCGCGATTCTCCGCGGACCACCTCCGCGCTTCCGGCCGCCCCGAGAAGGTTCAAGTGTCCGACGGCCCCTTGCCGGGGTTTGCGGACATCCTGGCTCACGGCGCCAGGATGCGAGAACTGAACGGGGTTGAGGATCCGCCGAGACCACCGAAGCAACCCTCCTTGTTCTAAAACGGGTTCGTCCCGAGCACCCAGGCCGGCGGCATGGTTTGGCCCACGATCCCGAGCCAAACCCTGCCCGTCCGGCTTACTTCTTCAAGTTCTTCTGCCGTGAGTTTCCAGCATGAAATGACAAGAGGTATTCCGGTTGGCGACGGACCGACGAAGACAGAGAGACAACTACAATCCTCATGGGTCATGGCCGTTGGTTTCCCTAGAACGTGGTTGGATTCTTCGAAGTTGGTTGGAATCATTTGGGGTTCCTGTCTGGCCGACCTGGCGGCGTTCCCTCCGCTGGATACCATGCCCGCGAGTAGGGAGCTTCGGCCAGGTTGCGAGCCTTGAAGATTGAATTTTGGTAGAGGAGATCCACTTCCCCGAGGTCGGCTCCGATGCCGGCCGCCACCTCTTCCGGCAAGAGGCCGTGATCGTCAATG
>Ga0180433_10003098_pt1 | contig 24777 bp, 17 predicted proteins | sample SS_ome_8_FD_132980 | JGI IMG/M metagenome (GOLD analysis project Ga0180433, IMG submission 132980) | Hypersaline lake sediment archaeal communities from the Salton Sea, California, USA - SS_1_D_1 metaG | ecosystem: Environmental > Aquatic > Non-marine Saline and Alkaline > Hypersaline >... | reverse complement strand
TGGGGAAACAGAATTTTTAAATAAAATGTTATATGCGGGCGTAGAAGGATATATGTTAAAAACTTCAGAGATCGGGGACTTTAAAAAAGCTGTTAACAAAGTAATGAACGGGGGAAATTTTTTTTCAGATGAATTGCTTGCGAGCTTTACAAGAAATATCATCACAAAGCAGGTCGAAAATAAAGAAAAAGAAGACCTGCCTGAATTTACAAAAAGAGAAATAGAAGTTTTAAACCTGATATGCAAAGGACATTCAAATAAAAAGATCGGGGAACAGCTTTTTATCAGTGACCGTACTGTGGAAAGACATAAAACAAACCTGATCAGTAAAACAAATACTAATAATACTATCAACCTGGTAATATATGCATTTAAGCACAAACTTGTAGAAAGTTAATCTGTTTGCGTATAATTACGTATCCTGATATCGAAACATTCCTCAACTAATTCACGGAAATACTCCATTTATTTATACTAAAATACATGATATTTTTATTTGTTGATAATTGGTACAATCAATAATTAATCATTTAAAAAAAATTACTTTATAATGAAACAGATCCGCATTTTTATTGTTGATGACAATACAGCTTTCAGGAAAGCTATGCATTTAATGCTTTCAAAGCGTTCATATATCATCCGGATAGAAGAAGCTAAAGACGGAAAGGAATGTATTGAACTTCTTAATAAAAATAAACCCGATATTATTCTAATGGATGTTGTAATGCCTGTTATGGATGGGATCGAAGCCACAAAAGCAGTAATAAAATTATACCCTAAACAAAGGATCATCGCACTTACAACATTTCATGAATATGAATTTATTGCATCAATGTTTGACGCCGGAGCCTGTGGCTACCTTCGTAAGGATACTGTAAACGAAAATATTGATGAAGCAATCAAGCTGGCATTGGCAGGTCAGACCTTTTATTTTAATACGTAATCAACAATAATTTTTATTCTAACTGACTATCGCGATCTTCATTACGTAAATGAAAAATAATAAGGTACCCTGATATTAATGCATCATGATAGCAAGTCCTTGCAATTAATTCAACAGGCAAACGTTTATTCTGGCCAATAACATAAAAATCTTCATTGCAACTAAAATCAAACCCATAATCCAAGCTTTTAAATAACGGCCATTGCTCAAGGTCTATTGACTGGTTATCAGAATCTGTGAAATCAAGTAAATGATCGATTTTCAAATCCTTCACTTCATGATTATATACCTCCAGTATTTTCTCTGCAGACTGGTTGATAGAAATAATTTTAAATTCTGAATTCAAAAATATAATTCCTTCATAAATATTATCAGTTATTATCTGGAGTTGCTCCATAGTATTTTTAAATTTTTTTCTACTGTAAGTCAGATAATAGATAAAATAAAGAATTATAAAGTATAATAAAGCAAGTATTGACATCTCTATATAAAAATATGCATAATACTGTCGTATGGTAATATCATTAGAATATGAAATGATATAGCCAAGAATTTCATTATTGTAGTTTTGCAAAGGCGAAAACATTATTATAAAAGTCCGGCTACCGGTTCCTGACTGCACTGCAAATGACAAATCTTCATTTAGTTTATGATAAACTATTGGCCTGATATCATTATTGATACTTTTAATTTTTGCCGATGAGATCCTGTTATCCGGCACAATAGCCTCACTTTCAAAAGTATAATCCAGATAATTGTTGTTCAAAACACTTGTATCATTGTTAAGGGCAGAATTATCAAGAATATTGTTAAATACTATTTCCTTTTTCAGAATAACATCGAAAGTCCCGGGCATAATCTTGGAAATTTGCCTGATAATATCATCTAAAGGGACACCTATTTCAACAACACCGATATGCTTATTTTCATAAGAAAGCGGATAAACATAGCGGTATCCATGATATATACATCCTATTTCGAAACCCTGAACAGGTTGTTTTTCTGCATTTGCAATTTTAATCGAAGACCTTTTAATCCCTATATTATCACCATATTTCTCCGGGCAATGAAATCTTAAAAAGCTCGTATTATCAGGTAAAATAAAGTGCAACTCGACAAAATTCGTTTGTTTGCACCTTGTGTAAACAGAAGATAATACTTTATATAAGCTGTCCCTTATTGCAGATTGTGTATTATTATCCGCCATATAAGCATTCTTAAATATATTTATAACCCCCGGTTGCTTAATGATCTCATTGTAAATAGTAGCTGCAACTTTGCTGTTACAATGAATTATTGCAGAACAGGCTATCTGCAATTCCTTTATTTGTCTTATTTTATATTTCTTTTCATTTCTTTGGGTTCTGTCATAAATAAAGGCAAATGTGACAACAAAAAAGACTATAAACACTAAAGTATAAAGCCAATATTTTTTTATAACTTTCATCTGATTAAAAAAGTTTATGCTCATTTCATAAGAATAATATTGTTATTTTTTATTCACCTGCAGTTACCAAAAATACATCTTCAAGCTGGTTTGTAATTCTTTGTAATCCAACATCACTGTTAAAAATACTTTCTTCAAAAGATTTAGCATCCTGTGATTTCTGTTTTTTCGATAACTGTTCATAATAATCCTTCAATTCATCAATTGTAATTTGTTCTATAAAGTTAATGTAACTACATATCTCCTGCTTATCCTTTTTATTTATGCTCTTCTCTCTCAGCATATAACTAATGATCATCTTCACCATAGTATCAATGAATTCACTTATCTCTTCAAAATCAAAACCTGATGCATATCTTGTTGCAGTAATAAGTTGCAGATAATTTTTAAGTAGCTGCCTGTTCATTGTTTTCATGGTTATAGCTATTAGCTGAAACAATAAAACAGTATAACGTTCAAGAACATTTTTTTCCATCATCTGATAATGGCGAAATCTGCACCGGTAATTTTCCTGGCAAACATAACTAACCATTTTACTTACTATTTCATCCCGTTTATTTCGTAATATATTATATACCAATATATTCGCACGAACTGCTTTCTTATGTAATGCTATCTCATTTCTGACATAGTATTCCCTTTCATCATTTTTTATCTTTTCTACTATAAACATCAACCTTCTTAAAATATCATATCTGGACAATGTCCTCCAGTTAAGTATTTTATTCGTGTATGAAGCATCCACTTTCAGGTTGGTATCTATATAATTCATCATCCATGGTTGTTCAAAAGGTTTATTATTAAAAATACTTAATAAATTATATCTGAAAAACACAGCTATTTTTGCAATCGGTTTTGGTACATGAATTTTATATTTTTTATATCCGTAAAAATAACGAGTTGCCGAATCATAAAGCTGGTTATGAGAAACCGTTCCATTTGGGCTTGCTATTAATACAGAGAATTCCGGTAGTTTATCAGATTTCAGTATTACTTTATTAATTAAAGATATAACATCATTTACATGGATATAAGTAATTGAAGTATCTCCCCTGCCACCCAGGCATCTGGAATTCCATTTTTTTGAAAGCCAGGTTTTTAAAAAAACATATAACGGCGGATATTCACACCAGTCACTATAAACAGCTGCCAGCCTGATAATAATACAGGAATACTTATCCGAATATTTTTTTATTAGCTGTTCACAATCCCTTTTACTTACAGCATAAGGAAAATTGGCATCAACAGGGCTTTCCTCTGTTAATAATCTTTTTGAATTTTCAAATTTGCAAGCTGCAAGAGAACTGGAAAAAATAAACCGTTTCACATTTAAATGTTCAGACAGTTTTAATATGTTTTCTGTTCCGGTAACATTTGTCCTTTTGTATTCTAAATTATCTTTTAATGTAAAATCATAATAACTTGCAAAATGTGTAACAAAGTCAACGCCCCCCATATCATTGATGCTTTTGGCCACATGTTTAATATTATCAAAATTCCCTATATCCAGTTGTGTCCATCTGATATTTTTATTATAGGGGATCCCGGCCTGCTCCATAGATTGCCTTGCAATACAAAATACTCTGTATCGGTCTTTCAGTTCCCTGACCAGATGACTTCCGATAAATCCAGAAGCGCCTGTTATCAATATACCCGGTAATGTATGATCCATGCCATCATAGTTTGGAACTAATAATAAATTGCTGTTCCGTACAATGATTAATATTCACTGTTGATTATACCTTCGATCTGTGCCATTATTTGCTTGTCCGTAAAATGTTTACATTTTATTGCTCCGGTCGGACAGGCAGCTCCGCAAGTACCGCATCCTTTGCATAATACCTCATTAACACATGATACTTTTTTATCAGCATCAAAACTAATTGCATGGTAAGGACATACAGAAACACATGTCATACAACCACAACAAATATTTTCATTCACAACGGCTGTTGTAACTTCTATCTCTACTTTTTTCACGCATATTGAAGCAAGAATACGTGCAGCAGTTGCTTTAGCCTGGTTGATCGTATCCGGAATATCTTTGGGACTCTGGCAGGTACCCGCAATATAAATGCCCTCGGTATTAGTAGCAACAGGATCAAGTTTAGGATGTCTCTCAATAAAAAAGTTATTATTACAAATATTAATCCCTGTCAGGCGTGCAAGCTGCAGAACGTCTTCCCTGCCTTCAAGAGCGACCATAAGAATAACAAGGTCGGCAGGAATAACAATATCTTCTCCGCTTAATTTCTCATGAAAACTGATCATCATTTTATCATGATCGTCATGTTTCTGAGAAATTACAGGCAGATCATGCTGTTGATCAAATCTCAGTAAAATAATATTTTTCTCACAAGCTGTGGCATACAGTTCTTCACACCCCTTACCGAATGCTCTCAGGTCAGAATAAATCTCAAAGATATCTGCATCAGGTAATGCTTTTCTTAGTTGAAATGCAAATTTTATTGCTACCATACAACAAATTCTTGAACAATATTCATGATAATATTTATTCCTGCTCCCTACACAATGTATTATCGCTACATTTTCAGGTTTTTGACCTTTGCCGGTAGTGATACTGCCTGATTGCAACATTTTCTCAAATTCCTGTGAAGTGATTACATCAGGTAATTTCATATAACCGTATTCTTTGATAGGAGAAGGATCAAAAGGTTTCAAGCCTGTAGCAATAATAACATTCCCGAATGATAAGCTTGTTTCTTTTTTATTTTCCGCTGAAATTACAGCCTCAAAATTTCCTATATAACCGGAAAACTTCTTTACTTCCGCTTTAAGAAAAACCTGAATATTTTTATGATTATTAATAACCCGTATTTTATCTCGTAATAATTGCAGAGCACTATTAAAATAGGGATAAGTAAGATCAACATACAGCAAATTGCCACCAATCCGGTCTTCTTTCTCTATTAAAAACACCTGTTTCCCTGCATCTGCTATTTCTAATGCTGCAGAAATTCCGGCAATACCTGCTCCAATTATCAGTGTTGCAGGGTTAATATCAACATACTGTTTATCAAGCTCTTCATGCAGCACAACCCTTTTTATTGCACCTGCAATAAGAAAAAAGGCCTTTTCTGTAGCCTGTTTTTTATCAGTATGCACCCATGAATCCTGTTCCCTTATGTTCACCATTTCAAAACGATAAGGGTTAAGGCCTGCATGCATCATCACTTTTCTGAAGGTTGGTTCATGCATTCTGGGCGAACAGGCGGCAATAACGATCCTGTTCAGGCCATATTTGTTTATATCATTAACGATCATATCCTGACCGGGATCTGAACACATATATTTATAATCTTTTGATACTATCACTCCCGGGATCATCCGGACTTTCTCAGAAACCGCTTCAACATCCACTATCTGTGCTATATTTGAACCACACCAACAGATATAAACTCCTATTTTATGTTCTTCCATGATCAGCAGTATTAAAATTTTTAATTCCCCAGGTATAAATCAGCCAGTATCTCATTAATATCCCTTATTATTACATTCTCAGGCAAACTCCTGCTAAAATTAGCAAGACAGATAGGACACATGACAACGATATTCGTGCCTTTTTCAAGCAAATGCTTCATTCTTTCATTACCTATCTCAAGAGCTTTTGAAGGAAAAAGCGATTCTATCGGTCCTCCGCAGCAATCAGTGTATTTCTCACTTTCAAATGGATTAATTATTTCAACACCGGCTTTCTCCAATAATATCCTGGGCTGAACAACCAGTTTTTCATGCCTGGCAAAAACACAGGAATCATGAATCACCATTTTCTCATTACTGATATTTACCGGTTCAATATTTTTTTCCAGCAGTACTTCAATATAGGTTCTGACCTCAATATCAAAATCTTTGATTATCCCCGGAAAAACATGCCTTAACATATTTGTAGTATGAGGATCTACAGTAATAAGTCGTTTTACATTATTTTTTTTCAAATTATGAAATACTTTTTGAGCATGTATTTTCACTAATTCATCTGCACCAAAATCATGAGCAAGCGCTCCGGCATAAAGATCATCTTCATATAAATAACCAAATGCTACTTTTGCCTTCTGTAAAAGCATAGTAACATTCCTCAACACCAAATTGTGTTTTATTACTTCCTTTTTTGACGGAAAATTTATCAGTCCTGCAATATTGATAAACCTGTTAATATACCTGCCTATAGGTATTAACCTCATAATAAATGTATTATCAATCAGCTCAAGCATCTTTACCAAAGAATTGATACCCGGGCTCAATTGGTACATCTGGCCTGTATATAAAACCGTATCGCCTCCTTTAGGTAAATTAAATCCTTTAGCCCATTTATTGACTTTTCTTTTAGATATAGGCAAAACAGATTGTCTGTTTTTCAGATTATCGAGCAATAAGCCACAAATGTCCTTAATGAAAACTGCCATTCAATAATCCTCCTATTTATTATTAAAAATCTCTTTATTGATATAATTTCTTAAAACTCTCATATTATCAGCAATAGAAACACTTCGGGGACAACTTGCTTCACATCTTCTGCAAAGCAGGCAAAGGAAAATAACCTCTTTATGTTCCATGATCTTATCTACCATGCCAAGCTGAGACAGCTTAAACAATCTTCTGGGCAGATATTCCAGCCCCAATGGGCAGATAGACGTACAATTACCACAATTCAGGCACTTCTCCATATCTGCATGTCCCAACTTCTTCAATTCCCTGATAAAATGATTATCAAAATGATTATTCCCCTTTTCTTTCGATTGATTATTTTTATTTCCAGACATATCTATAATATTAATGGTATCAGATTATTATTTATCCATTATTGCTTCAATATCTTTATTGCTGACAACAGCAATATTATTATTCATAATACTTTGTATAATTTTTGCTGCTGCTGCTGAAGCATGTGATACTGTATCAGGTATATCCCTTGGTCCCTGGCATGCGCCTGCAAGAAAAATACCCGGTTTCACAGTTGATGTATTATCCATTATCATATTCTGTTCTTTGAACCATCCGTCTTCTCCAAGTTGTAATCCCAGAATCTCAGCTAATTCAGGGGTATCGTCATTTGGCTGCAAACCAACAGAAAGAACAACCATATCTACCTTGTACTCAACAATTTTACAATTGTCAATATCTTCGCTTTTAATAATAAGCATATCTTCTTCCTGTTCGATTTTTGTAGTTCTCCCTCTGATAATATGTATTCCTTCGTCAACAATACGATTATAAAATTCTTCATACCCCTTACCAAAGCATCTCATATCTATATAAAATTCATACACTTCGGCATCAGGAATTTTTTCCTTAGCCAGATGAGCCAGTTTAAGTGTGTACATACAACACACCTTTGAGCAATAAGATTGGTAATTTACATCCCTGCTACCAACACAATGAATAAAAGCAATACTTTCAGGGGTTTTTTGTTCATCTGTAAAAACAGAAAAACCTTTTTTATTGTATGTCCTGCATTTAATCTTACCTCCTGTTGGTCCGGCTGCATTTACCAGTCGTTCAAATTCCAGTGATGTCAATACATTTGGATACAGTCCATATCCGTATTGTTTTGCTTTTCGCGCTTCAAAAGGACTAAAACCGGTAGCAACAATAATATTCCCAACATTCAACGTAATGGTCTCATCTGTCTCATCCAGGTTTATACAGTTTTCTACCGGACAAGCTTTTAAACAATTACCGCACTTACCTTTCGAAACGTAGAGACAATTTTCGGCATCAACCATATATTTATTAGGTACAGCCTGAGGGAAAGGTATATAAATAGCCTTACGTAACATAGTTCCCTGATCAAACTCATTAGGTACAGTTACAGGGCATTTCTCAGAGCATTCACCGCATCCTTTGCATAAATTAATATTAACTCTTCTGGCTTTCTTTAATATTGTAACCTTATACTGGCCAGACTCACCTTCCAGTTTTATAATTTCCGAATTAGTGATCAGTTCAATATCAGGATACTGGCCTGCCTCAACCATCTTTGGTGTAAGAATACATGCAGAACAGTCAAGGGTGGGAAATGTTTTATCAAAGGTAGCCATATGACCACCTATAGTGCCCGACCGTTCTGCAATGTACACCTTACTTCCGCTTCCGGCTATCTCAAGTGCAGCCTGGATACCGGCAATACCTCCTCCTATGATCAATGTTTCAGGAATTACCTTATGTTTACTTCCTGACAATTCCACTCCCGGATCAATACCTTTTATCAAACAATATATATATGACACTATGAGATTATCATCACTGCCTGCTTTTACACCGTATTCATCAAAGTCAAAAATATAAACATCATCAGGATTCTTTCCGGCCTTTAACATGGACTCGGCAGCTAAAACCTTCATGATCCCCGGTTGCTTACCGGCAATAATAAATTTACCAACCTGGTGCTTCTTAAGATAATGAGCAGTCAGGTCAATAAAAGTCAGATTTAACTGTAATGAATCAAAGATCAGCGTGTTTTTGATCTTTTCCAGCTTTTGACCAAGGCTGAAATATAATATCTGGTCATCAGGATTGGAATAGTAAAAAAATATTACATTATTCACCATAATATTTCATTAATTTATTACTGTTTGTATTCAGCAATGTACACATCAAAATTAATCCGATAAGGAAAATGGAAAAATAGGATAATACCGTTATTTACATAGGATTTTTCCGTTTTGATCATGGTGGTTTTTACGCTGTTAAACAAAAATTTGAGAACTGTGCCATGAACTTATAAATAGGTTGATCCGGGGTTAACCCCGACAATATCGGCAGCATAATTATTTTGCTGCCATAATTTAGTTTTGTATATTTGTCTGAAAATTAAAGATTATCAACAACAAAAAATTACATATTGACAAATTGAAAGAATGGTTCAAAAAAGAAAACATTTTTGATAACAGACAAATTGTTGATTTCTACAGAACAATTGAACCAAATATTAAGGATTCTACTGTTAATTGGAGGATTTATAGTTTAGTGCAGTCTGGTATATTAACCAGAGTTGGACGTGGTAAATACTTAATTGGAAGCAAAAAGAACTATATTCCCGAGATAAGAACTAAACTAAAACAATTGAACAATAAATTAAAAAGGCAATTCCCTTTCCTTGATTATTGTTTATGGTCATCAGTATTATTTAATGAATTTATGCTGCACCAACCCGGTAAGTTTTATTTAATTGTTGAAGTTGAAAAAGACGCAATGGAATCAGTGTTCTTTTTTATGAAAGAAAAAAAATATTCTGTTTTTATTGATCCCACAAAAAAATTATTAAGCAGATATTTGCCCGATGAGAAAGAAACATGGATTGTTAAATCTCTGGTTACTGAAGCCCCTGTTCAAAAGGTTACAGACATTCAAACTACAACAATTGAAAAAATGCTTGTAGATGTATTTTGCGACACAGTAATTCTTGATGCTCAACAAGGGGCAGAAAGGGAAAAAATATTTAAAGAAGCATTTGAAAAATATACTGTTAATGAAAACAAAATGCTTAGATATGCTGATCGAAGAAGAAAGAAAAAAGAGTTTCTTAATTATATAAATACAATCCCCAAATATTGGCAGCATTAGAATACTACTGCCAATATATAGTTCATGATTGATAGTAAAACACTAAATATAGAATGGATAAATGAAATTTCTGCTAAAAACAGAAAAGCAGATAAAATTCTTGTAGAAAAAGTAATAAGAGCATTATGCCTACTTGAAGGTCTGGCAAAGATTGATCTTAATTTTGTTTTTAAAGGTGGTACTGCATTAATGCTTATTATGGATTCTTCAAAAAGATTTTCAATAGATATTGATATAATATTGAATGAAGAACCTGAAAGTCTTGAAGAATTATTTAATAAAATAATATCAGATCAGCATTTTACGAGATTTGAGATTCAACACAGAAGTACTGAATCAAAAATTAAAAAAACACATTATAAGTTTTTCTATAATCCAGTTCATAAAACTCAATCAGAAGAAGAGTACGTTTTGCTTGATATTCTATTTGAGAAACCAAACTATCAGCAAATTATTGAACTCCCGATTAAATCAAAATTTATCATTTCAGATGATGAGGAAATTACCATTAAGCTTCCCTCAAAGAATGATATTCTTGGAGATAAATTAACAGCTTTTGCTCCAAACACTACTGGTATTCCATACTTTAAAAAGGATAAAAGTATGAGTATGGAGATTATGAAACAATTATATGACATTGCCGGGTTGGTTGATATAGTTGATAATATAGAAGTATTAAGTGAAACTTTTAAAACCTTTTCTAAAACTGAATTGAAGTATAGAGAAAAAGAGGATTTGAACTACAACAATGTAATTGACGATGTAATTCAAACATCTTTATGCATTGTGAGTCGAGGTGCAACAGGTAATGGGAACTTTGAAGAACTACACGCAGGTATTCAAAGAGTATCCCGTTTTATCTTTTCAGAACCATTTCATCTTGATAAGGCTATTACTATGGCTTCAAAAGCTGCATATATTGTAAGTTTGATCAAATATAACAGTGAAGTAATTGAAAAATTTAGTAATCCGTTACAAATGAAAGAGTGGGAAATTGCCAACCCTTTGTGGAAGAGGATGAACAGGCTTAAGAAATCAAATCCTGAAGCATTCTTTTACTGGTATAAAATACATGAGTTAATTCAAAAAAACAATAGGTAGATCAACGGTACATTACGCAGATATAAAGACTTAACGCATTAAAGAAATTGTGTATATGTGGTTTGAAATAAATGGGTTGGAGATTTTGAAAATGCGATAATCAAAATTGCAGAGATGGGAGAAGATGAATATTTTGAAATGAGTAGAAATGCAATAAATAAAAAGAAATATTTTTCAATGAGAAACTATTGTGATTTATTCATAAATTTATATAAAACACAACACAACAAGAAAATATAAGTCAGCGGTCGCAAGAGCCCGCCACCTTATATTTTAACCATTTTTCAGGTTAGAAAACAGGAGGGAAAACTTGCGGAAAAATCCGCTTCTGTTTGACGTTATTAACCCTACAAATATTGCGGACATATCCTATTGTCTTTCATTTGATGTATTTATTAATTTGGTCGTTGATTGTACAATTCCAAAATTCCATTTGAATTTTTATATGGCTATACACAGATTAAAAAAAGTTTTTTCCCCAAGAAACATTGCCATCTGCGGAATTTCTTCCAATCCTAATAGTGTTGGAGGAAAAATACTCAGCAATTTATTCATACATGGCTTCTCAGGGATTATTTATCCTGTAAATCCCGGGTTTCAAGCTGTTTTGGGAATAACATGCTATAAATCTTTAAAAGATCTACCTTATAAACCTGATTTAGGCATTATCTGCAGTCCGGCAAAAGATGCAGCTTATTATCTTGAGCAATGCGGGGAGTCAGGACTTGATGGAGTTATTATAATCAGCAGTGGATTTAAAGAATCAGGAGACACAGGAAAAAAAGAAGAAAAAAAGCTGGTAGAGATCAAGAATAAATACCCGGAAATGAGAATACTGGGGCCTAATTGTTTAGGGTACATTGTTCCCGGGCAAAAGTTGAATATAAGCTTTGCATCTGGGATGCCTCCGAAAGGGAATATTGCATTTATTTCACAGTCAGGTGCATTATGTGCATCTGTTATGGACTGGGCAATAGAAAAAAATATCGGATTTTCCTACTTTGTTTCTGTAGGCAATATGCTTGATATTGATTTCAGCGACCTGATTGATTTTTTCGGAAAAGACAAAAATACAAATGCAATTGTTTTATATATTGAATCGTTGCAGGATGCAAGAAAATTTATGACTGCAACAAGAGCATTTGCCAGAAGCAAGCCTATTATTGCATGTAAAGCAGGCAGATTCCCTGAGTCGCTGGAAGCAGCTATGTCGCACACCGGAGCAATGTCTTCTGAAGATAATATCTATAGTGCCGCATTTAAAAGGACAGGACTGGCACGTGTAAATGATATTGCAGAAATATTCGACTGTGTTGAATTATTAGGCAGAAGCAAAATGCCTGATGGTCCTAATCTTGGCATAATTACCAATGCCGGGGGGCCAGGAGTACTTGCTGTGGATGCATTAATCGGGCTAAAAGGAAATCTTGCACAACTATCAAAAGAAACTCTGACTGAGCTAAATAATAACCTTCCTGACGGATGGTCTCACAGCAACCCTGTTGACGTACTTGGGGATGCCCGTTCAAAAAGAATTGTAAAAGCTTCAGAAATAGTTCTTAAAGATCAAAATGTAAATGCATTGCTGGTGATCATCACTCCGCAGGCAATGACAAATCCGGAAAGAGTAGCGAAAGCTGTCGGGGAGATGTCGTCTAATCACAGAAAACCTGTATTAACAGTATGGATGGGCGGAAAGAGTATGATCAATGGTATTGAAATATTAAAAAAATATGGTATCCCTGTATATAATACACCTGATCAGGCTGTAAGGGCATTTATGATATTAGTATCTTATTCTGATAATCTCAGTATGCTGTATGAAACACCGGAAGAAATCCCTATCGATTTTTCTGTAAACAGGCAAAAGTTTAAAAATATATTTAACAGTATTGTTAATGTTAACGGCACCACTCTGCCGGAACATGAATCCAAATCTGTACTTAACGCTTATGGTATTCCGGTAGCTAAAAGTAAAATTGCTGCTTCATCAGATGAAGCTGTCAGGTATGCTAAAGACACAGGGTTTCCTGTGGTCTTAAAAACAGCATCTCCAGGATTTATCCATAAATCAGATGTTAAAGGGGTTATGCTGGATTTGAAAAATCCGGCTATGGTAAAAAATGCCTATAACAAGATTATATGCAATTTAGATTTAATAAACCCTGATAAAAAAAATGCCACTGTTTCTATACAGCCTATGATAAAAAACGAATATGCCCTGGAAATGATTGCCGGAATAAAAAAAGATCCGGTTTTTGGCACAGTCATAGTCATTGGAGCAGGAGGTGTACACGCTGAATTATATAAAGATATATCCATAGGGTTTCCGCCTTTAAATGAACGACTGGTTAAACACATGCTTCAGTCATTGCAAATATGGCCAATATTAAAAGGTTACAGAGGTTCACCAAAACTGAATATAAAGAAGCTAACAGAAATAATCATCCGCTTATCTTACCTCGCAGCAGATTACCCTGAAATAAAAGAGCTGGATATCAACCCGCTTTCGGTTTCTGTTAAAAATATTTATGCTTTAGATGCAGGAATAATTATTGACAGGAATGCTATTAATAATCCTCCGGAACAATACTCTCATCTGGCACTTCACCCGTATCCTGAAAAATACATTAAATCAGTAACATTATCTGATGGATCACAAATAATATTAAGACCTATTAAACCGGAAGACGAAAAATCATGGATTGATTTTTTAAATACATGCACAAAAGAATCTCTTTATTCAAGATTCAGAAGCTTTATTTCTTACGGATCACATGATGTGGCTACACGCTATTGCTATATCGATTATGACAGGGAAATTGCAATAGTGGCAGAAATCAAATCAGGAAGAAAAAAAAAGATAATAGGTGTAGGGAGGCTTATATCAAATGAAAACAAGAATTTAGTCGAATTTGCTATCCTAATAACTGATGAGTGGCAAAATAAAAATTTGGGAAATATATTAACAGATTATTGCGTGGAAATATCTAAAAAATGGAATATGAAAAAGATTATTGCTTACTCTTTCCGTAGCAATAACAGGCTTATTAATATGTTAGATAAGAGGGGATTTATCATAGAATCCATAGGCAACGATTCCTCTGTATTTATATATAAACAATTGGAATTAAAGGAATGCTGACAATAATAATATCAAATTAAATACTTATTTAAATTATTGTTAAAATGTCTGATTTCGAGCCAAAAATAGTATCGTTTTTATGTAACTGGTGTTCATACACAGGGGCTGACCTTGCAGGGACATCACGAATGAAATACTCTCCAAATATCCGTGTTATACGGATCATGTGTTCAGGACGCGTTGAACCGACCTTCGTTCTTAAGGCTTTTCGCGAAGGAGCTGACGGAGTCCTTATCTGCGGCTGCCACCCCGGTGATTGTCACTATCATGAGGGTAATTACAAATGTCTGAGACGATATCACTTACTTCAGAAATATATACAGCAGATGGGAATACAAAGTGAGAGGCTTAAACTGGAATGGATCAGTGCAAGTGAGGGAAAGCAGTTTGCAGAACTCGCCGATTCTTTCACTGAAACCATCAAAACTCTCGGCCCCTGCAAAGTAAAAGAAAATGTGGAAAAATTAGCCTGAAAGGAGGTATTAAAATGGTAAATGAAGAGAAACCTAAAATAAAACTTGCCGTTTACTGGGCAGCTTCATGCGGAGGTTGCTGCGTGTCAGTTCTTGACGTGCATGAAAAACTATTTGATATTGTTGCTGCAGCAGACCTGGTATTCTGGCCAATAGCACTTGATATAAAATATAAGGATGTTGAAAATATGCCTGATGATTATATTGATGTAACTCTTTTTAACGGAGCCGTCAGAAACAGTGAAAACGAGCACATGGCAAAACTGTTGAGACAAAAGTCAAAAATATTGGTTGCTTATGGTTCCTGCTCACACATGGGGGGTATTCCCGGGCTGGCAAATTTTTACAGTAAAGAAGAATTATTTAACAGGATATATATAGAAAGTGAGTCAACAAAAAATCCGGATAAGATATTTCCTCAACCCGAATATGATGTTCCGGAAGGAAAACTTGAAATACCTGTATTCTATAATGACGTACGTACACTTAATCAGGTTGTTGAAGTAGATTACTACCTTCCGGGATGTCCCCCGCAAACAGAAAGGCTTATTGAAGTATTCACGGCGATTGTCACTGGTGCTGAACTGCCTCCTCCGGGATCAGTGGTAGGAGCTAATGAAAAAACGTTATGCGATGAATGTGAGCGGGAAAGGTCAGATAATAAAACCATAAAAAAATTTTACAGACCCTGGCAGGTAAAAGACGACGGAAAAACATGCTTTCTCGAACAGGGGATTATATGTATGGGACTGGCAACAAGAGGAGGTTGCGGTGCACGATGCATCAAAGGCAACTCCCCGTGCAGGGGATGTTACGGGCCCCCTCCCGATGTACCTGATCCGGGTAGTAAAATGATGTCGGCTATAGCAACAATGATAGACTCCAATGATCCCGATGAAATAATAAAAATAATAGAAACAATAGATGATCCGGCAGGCACTTTTTACAGATTCAGCCTTCCGGCTTCAATATTAAGGAGGAAATTGATATGAAAAGATACACAATAGATCCTATAACCAGGCTTGAAGGTCACGGAAAGATAGAGATCTTTTGTAATGACAACGGAGATGTGGAGAACGTATATTTCCAGGTTCCTGAACTAAGAGGATTTGAAAAATTCCTTGAAGGCAGAGTTATTGAAGAAGCCTCCCAGATAGTAACCAAGATCTGCGGTGTATGCCCCGGCTGCCATCACATGGCTGCAGGAAAAGCTACAGATGCCGTCTTTGGAGTAAAACCAACGTCAGCAGCAGCAAAGATCCGTGAACTGTTTTTTATGGCACACTTTATACATAGCCATAGCGCCCATTTCTTTGCCCTTGCAGCTCCCGACTTTGTTGTAGGTCCTACTGCCAGTCCGGAAGAAAGAAATGTGCTCGGACTAATTGCTAAAGTAGGCAAAGAAGCCGGAACAGAAGTTCTTAAACAACGTCGCATTGCACAGGAAATACAGGCACTGCTTGCAGGACACCAAACCCACTGCGTTCTTGTAACCCCCGGTGGTGTGAGAAAAGGAATAACTGAAGAAGAAAGAAAAGATCTCGAAGAAAAAGCCAAAGGCTTTGTAGAATTCGGGCAATTCTCTCTGAAAATTTTTAATGACCTGGTACTGGAAAACAAAGAATATGTCGAACTGATAATTAACGGACCTTATTCACTAAACATATATTCAATGGGTCTTGTTGACGAAAATAATAAGGTCAATTTCTACGACGGCAAAGTGAGAGTAGTGGATCCGGAAGGTAAAGAACATTGTAAATATGCCCCTGAAGAATATACACAATGGGTGGAAGAACATGTTGAACCGTACAGTTATCTCAAATACCCGTTCCTGAAAAAGATCGGATGGAAAGGATTTGTCGAAGGAAAAGACTCGGGAGTCTATCATGCAACTCCTTTATCCAGACTTAATGTGGCGGATGGAATGGCAACACCTCTTGCACAGGCTGAATACGAAAAAATGTTTGAAACACTTGGAGACAAACCGGTACATGCAACCCTGGCAATGCACTGGGCAAGATTGATAGAAATGCTTTATTGCGGAGAAAGAGCTCTTGAACTGGTACAGGATCCGGAGATCACCAGTACCGACCTGCAAGCGGATCTGCCCAATGCCCCCAATGAAGGAGTGGCAATTGTCGAAGCACAAAGAGGAACGCTGACACACCACTACTGGACAGACGAAAAAGGAATTATTCAAAAAGCCAATATCATTGTTGGAACAACAAATAATAACGCCCCGATAAGCATGTCGCTGAAGAAAGCTGCACAAGGACTTATTAAAAACGGCATCAACGTTTCCGAAGGGATCCTAAACATGGTCGAAATGGCTTTCAGAGCCTATGATCCCTGCTTCTCATGCGCAACACACAGCTTGCCGGGACAAATGCCTATTATTGTCAACTTCTGCAATATGAAAGGTGATATTTTAAGATCCTATAAAAGAGAATAAATAAAAACATATATTAAAATTATCAATGAGATGCAAACAGACCCTTATATATTATCGTGTAAAAGACTGTAAACTGTAAAATTTTTTAACACCCGCCAAACATCACATTATCAGGAATTTAAAAATACAATATACATTTTTTATACAATTTATAAATTATTTTTTCTTATGACTATTTTCTGCATCCGCCTCATTGTCTGGACTTTATACGCTTTGGCACAAACATTGTTTGCGGTACTATACTTTAACATGCCCGGCATAAATAATACCGGGTTACAACAAAATCAAGGAGGAAAATAAAATGCAAAAACGAATATTATTAGTAGATGATGAATCTTCAATAAGAAGGACATTATCATTAGGTCTGATCCAGAAAGGTTATGATGTAGAGCCTTGTGAAAATGGTATAGAGGCATTGAAAAAGATAGCCTTATACAAAAAAAACAAGCTAAGCCTTGATACATTTGTTCTTGATGTTATGCTGCCTGATATCAGCGGCATAAGACTCGGCAAGATTATCAAGTCGGAATTTCCGGATGCACCTATGGTTTTTATTTCAGGTTACGTTGACAAGCTTAATTTATTTGAGCTGTCAACTTTTTCAACATCACTTTTTCTGGAAAAACCTTTCACTGCACAGGATCTCACGTACCAGATGGAAGAGCTTGACAAACAAAAAAATATCAAACCTGTGGTGTCTGAAAAAAAAGGCAAATCTCCAACAAAAAGTAAATCTTTATATGTGTTGGTAAAACTTTTGAGAAATGCAAACTTTCTCGAGGTTTACAGAAAATTATACTTTATGGATAATGTATTGTATTGCGATACCACAAAGGGAGAGTATGACATATTTATGCTGATCCAGGCTGAAAACAGAGAATCGTGTATGAATATTGTAAAAGAAAAAATAAAAAAGGTGAAAGGCGTTCTGGAGGTTGATTGTCTATCAGTGGGATTTCCCGTGCTTGATGATAACATCACAGATATCATACACATGGCTGAAGATATGGATAAAATGCCTGAGGTTAATGAAAAACACAGGGAATTTTCAAAGCAGATATGTTCATATATACTGATGGAAGTTGAAAGGGAGAAGATAAATGACATCTATCCTGTATTACGTCTTGATGAAAAAGTGGTCTTTTGCGATTATACGGCAGGCAAATATAATATTGTCCTGTTCATGTACGGCACACATTTTAATGAAATAGACAAGTTCATTGAAGAAAAATTAGTCAATATGGATGGTGTTCTAAAAATCAGGGAATTTCCTGTAATAAATATGTTTGATATGTAATTATTTTTTACAAAACATCTATAATAAAAATAGCATATTAATTTTCTAAGTTTAATTAAAGAATAGAAAAATTTATGTCAAAAACCAATAATAATAATGGTGAAAACCAGATAAAAAATTTCAAGATAGAGTTAATCCATTACAGGCACAGGGACAATACTTTAATATCTCTGCTTCAGTCTGCACAGGATTCTTACGGATATATTCCGGAAAAAGCAATTGATTATATCAGTGAGATGGTTGGTATTTCTGAAGCAGATATCTACAGTATCATTACTTTTTATAATTCATTCAGCCTGGTACCAAAGGGGAAATATGTTATTTCTGTATGTATGGGAACAGCTTGTCATGTCAGGGGCGCTCAGTTTGTTGTAGAAGAGCTTGAACGGCAGTTGGGTATTCGTGCAGGAGAGACCTCATCTGATCTGAATTTCACATTGGAGACAGTAAATTGTGTAGGAGCATGCGCACTGGGACCTGTTGTTTCAGTTAACGGAGAAGTATATGGTCAGATGAACCGTGATAAAGTAAGTACGTTGTTAGATTCCATAAAAAAAGACATGGAGGTGGAAGTTAAATGAGAAAACTAAAATCAGCAGATGATCTGGAGATATTGAAAGATAATATCTTAAGCAAGCATAACCCGGAAGAACGTATTATTTCAATATGTTGTGGTACAGGATGTCGTGCATATAAAGCTCATAAAGTAGCCGAAGCGTTTAAACAGGAATTGGAAAAAAGTAAGCTAAAAAAGAAAGTTATCGTTAAAACCACCGGATGTCATGGTTTTTGTGAGAGAGGTCCCCTGGTAGTATTTCATCCGGAAAAGATTTTTTACCAGCATGTAGCAATTGAAGATGTTCCTGAGATAGTAGAAAAAACTATAAACAATGGAGAGATAATAGAAAGGCTGCTTTATCCTGATCCAAAAACCGGAAAGCCATTAACTTATGAGTATGAGATACCTTTTTACAAATGGCAACACCGGAAAGTTTTCGGCAATAACGGTTTGATAGACCCGACATCTATTGAAGACTATATCTCTTTAGGCGGATATTCAGCTTTTGCAAAAGCTGTTTCCGGGCAAAATCCCGAAGGAATAATAGAAGACGTTAAAAAGTCAGGCTTGCGAGGTCGTGGCGGTGCAGGCTTTCCAACAGGGAAGAAGTGGGAATTTCTGGCAATTCAGGAAAAAAAGCCGAAGTATATTGTATGTAATGGTGATGAAGGCGATCCTGGTGCTTATATGGACCGCAGTCTTTTGGAGGGGAATCCGCAAAGTGTGATCGAGGGTATGCTTATAGGGGCATACAGCACAGGGGCATCACATGGATATATATACGTACGCACAGAATATCCGCTTGCGATCCAACATTTGCATATTGCACTAAATCAAGCCAGGGAGCTTGGTCTTCTTGGAAACAATATTCTGAATACAAAATTTTCATTCGATATACAATTAGTTCAGGGCGCCGGCGCTTTTGTCTGTGGTGAAGAAACTGCCCTGATACGTTCCATTGAAGGTAGAAGAAGTGCTCCTGTAATCCGTCCCCCTTTCCCTGTTGAAAAGGGTATTAACGGCTACCCGACAATGATCAGCAATGTGGAAACATGGGCTAATATCCCCATAATACTGAGGGAAGGCAGCAAAAAATATGTGCAAACAGGCGTCGGCAAAAGCACAGGAACAAAAATATTCAGTCTTGTAGGGAAAATTAAAAATACCGGTCTTGTTGAGGTTCCTATGGGTATAACTATCAGGGATATTGTTGAAAAAATCGGTGGCGGTGCTCCTGATAATGCTCAAGTCAAAGCCATTCAAACAGGAGGACCTTCCGGTGGTTGTATCCCTGCAAGCCTGTTTGACCTTACAATCGATTACGAAAGCCTTGTCAAAGCAGGATCAATGATGGGATCCGGAGGACTGATCGTTATGGACGAAAATACCTGTATGGTTGACCTTGCACGATACTTTCTGGAGTTTACAAAGAACGAATCCTGCGGGAAGTGTACTTTTTGCCGAATAGGGACAAAACGTATGCTGGAGATCCTCGAAAGAATAACTGCCGGAGAAGGCAAAGACGGAGATATAGAAAAACTGGAAGATCTTGCATATAAAATAAAAACAAGCAGCTTATGCGGATTGGGACAGACAGCCCCAAATCCTGTTCTTACAACACTGAAATATTTCCGCAGCGAATATGAAGCACATATTTACGAAAAAAAATGTCCCGCTAAAACATGCACTGCCCTCATCAGCTATAAGATTGACGAGGAAAAGTGTACCGGCTGCAGGGCGTGCGTAAAAAAATGCCCTGTAAATGCCATTAGCGGCGAAGTCAAAAAAGCACATACTATAGATAAAGATATTTGCATAAAATGCGGCGTTTGCATCAGTGTATGCAAATTCGAAGCTGTTATTAAAATTTAAATCAGAATAGATCCAATGAAAATGAAAAAAATAAAAATTATTGTTGATGATCAGGAAGTATATACTGTACCGGGAAAAACGATAATGGAGGCAGTGCATGAGAATAATATCACGGAAATACCGTCATTATGCTATGATAAGCGTATAGAGCCTTACGGATCATGTTACCTGTGTGTTGTCGAGGTTGAAGGCATGAATAAACTGGTTCCTTCGTGCGCTACGCCGGTAAGAGAAGGTATGGTGATAACAACAGATAACGAAAATATAAGAAGTTCCAGGAAAGCCGCTTTGGAACTTATTCTTTCAAACCATTATGCCGACTGTATCGGCCCATGCAAAAATAACTGTCCTGCAGGTGTTGATGTACAGGGATATGTATCATTAATATCTATGGGAAAAAACAGGGAGGCATTGAAACTGATAAAAGAAAATAATCCTTTACCTATGACAATAGGGCGAGTATGTGTAAGGGATTGTGAAGTTGCATGCCGCAGGCAACTCGTGGATGAACCTGTAGCTATCAATGCAATGAAGCGTTATGTTGCAGACATTGACAATACTGCATGGAAACCAAAACTAAAAAAATCCAGAAACAAAAATATCGCTGTTATCGGAGGTGGTCCCTCAGGATTAACATGTGCTTATTATCTTACTGTTGAAGGTTATAAAGTTACTATTTTCGAGAAGCTGCCTGAACTGGGTGGAATGCTTAGATATGGGATCCCCGCATACAGGCTTCCAAGAAACGTTTTAGACAAGGAGATCGATTGGATAACCGATCTGGGGGTGGATGTAAAAACAGGTGTCGAAATGGGGAAAGACCTGAGTGTAAAAAAATTGCTGAACAACGGTTTTGACTCGGTTTATCTTGCTGTCGGCGCTCATAAGGCAAGCAGCATGAGACTGGAGAACGAAAATACTATTAAAGGTGTTGTTAAAGGTATTGATTTTTTGCGGGAAATATCCATGAACGGATCATCGAAACTCCATGGAACAGTGATCATTGTCGGTGGAGGAAATACGGCAATTGATGCAGCCCGGACATCATTGAGATGCGGTGCCGGCAAAGTGCAAATTGTTTACAGACGGTCAATTAAAGAAATGCCTGCTCACGAAGAGGAAATAAATGCAGCTCAGAAAGAAGGGGTCGAGATCATTTTCCTTACAAACCCCAAATCTATTATTGAAAAGAAAAATGTTCTAACAGGAATAGAATGTCTGAAAATGGAACTTGTGGATGCCGGCGAGGGACAACGTCCTAAACCTGTGCCGATTGAGGGATCTGAATACGTTCTGTCATGTGATATGCTGATAAGCGCAATAGGACAGGAAGTTGACACATCATTTGTAACTACTGATAAAAATTGCGAATTAAATAAGTGGGGTAACATTATTGTTGATGATAATACCCTCGAAACCTCCATCCCGGGAGTTTTTGCCGGTGGTGATGTTGTTACAGGACCTTATACAGCGGTCAGCTCCATTGCATACGGGAAAAAAGCTGCACAGTCTATCCATGAGTACATTACACAAAAGAAAATATCCGGAAATGGAAAACCCTTCCTGAGTTTTAAACACAATCTTGCGGAAATATCAGATTCCGAATTTGAGCACATCGAAAAAGTATCTCGTGAAAAAATAAAAGAGATTCCTTTAAATAAAAGACTAAATGGCTTTAAAGAAGTAGAACAGGGTTTGACAAAAAAACAAATATCCGTTGAGTCACTAAGATGTCTCGAATGTGGGTGTTCAGAATATAGTGATTGCATTCTGAGAAAATACGCTGACGAATTCGGAATAGAAATACCTGCTTATATAGGGGAAACTAAAAAGTATAAGATTGACGATCGTCATCCTTTGATCACTCTTGACCCGAACAAATGCATCAACTGCGGCAAATGTGTAAGGACATGTTCCGAAATACTTAAAGTAGCTGCACTTGGATTTGTTAACAGGGGCTTCACCTCAGTAGTTAAACCGGCTATGGAAAAAGCCCTGGCAGAAACAAATTGTATAGCCTGTGGCAACTGTATTGATGTATGTCCTACAGGTGCCATAACACAAAAACTGCCTTACAGATCACTGGGAACACTGAAAAAATACAACAAAGAATCGATATGTCACTTCTGCTCCCTCGGATGTAAAGTAAACTATAAAATAATAGCCAATGATATTTTCCATGTTTCCAATTCCACAAAAGAAATAGTTGAATCTCATAACAAAGGATATCTGTGTATTAAAGGCAGGTTCGGACATCAATATCTGCTTGAAAAAAACAGGCTTGAGAAACCTGTGATCCGTTCTGAAACAAAAACCAGTGAAGTCAAATGGGATGAAGCACTGAACTATACGACCGATAAGATAAAAAAAATAATTAAAAACTACGGCCCCGGTTCAGTAGCCCTGTTTGCCTCTCCAAAACTTACAAATGAAGAACTATACCTTTTGCAAAAATTTGCCAGAACAACTATAGGGACAAATAATATAGACAGTTTCTCAAATCTGTTTAACGATGTCAAAAATGATGATCTGGACGAAATGCCTGCTATAAGAATATCCACGGCTACACTGGATGAAATACAAAATACTGATGTTATTATTGCAATTAATTCAGGCATAAATGAAGAAAACCTTGTAGCAGAGCTTAAGATTAAAGAAGCAAAGAAAAACGGAGCTAAACTGATATATATTAATTCCTCTGAAACAAGGCTGACAAAATATGCAGACCTATGGATAGACACAAATAAAGGCACCAATACTGTTCTCATAAACGGTATTATCAATAAGATCATAAACGAAAAGGCTTATAATAAAAAATTCATTTCGGAAAAAACCGTGGGATTTGATAAACTAAAAGACAATGTGTTTGTTTACAATGATGATGAAGTATGCGGCATAACAAATATAAATAAAGAAACATATTATAAACTTTACGAAATATTGAAAGATCCGCAAACTAATATACTATTTCTCTATAATCCTGACTCGCTAAGAGAAAAATCAGTAAATGATCTTCAGGCAATAACAAATTTCTTATTGCTGACAGGAAGGATCATCAAAAAAAATAACGGCACGATCCTACTAAGAGACTATGTGAATTCAACAGGATCGCTTGACATGGGTATTTCTCCTTATTACCTGCCCGGATATGTAAAGTATGATGATAAAAAAGAAATTGAAAATATTGGCAAAGCATGGAATGCTAACCTTGAAAATGTGTTTATCCCTACTGACATACAACATAATCTGATATCTAAAAATATCAAAGCATTGCTGATCTTTGGTGAAGATCCTCTTTGCTATGAAGAAAATATGAAATATTTCAGGGATATTGAATTTACAATGACACATGATATGTTCAATACTGATACGGCCAGTTATAGTAATGTTGTTCTGCCCGCAAGATCATATCTTGAAAAAAACGGGACTTTCACTACCTGCGACAGGAGAGTGCAAAAGATCAGTAAGATATTCAACTCTCCCAAAATCCCGGATATAAGAGAAATTATAGCTGCACTCTCATCAGGCATTGCAGGAAATATGAATATAATCCCACCTGCAAATATTTTATATGAAATAAAAAAAGTAAACAGGTGTTATAATAAAAGCAAAGGCAACTATATTTCAGGCAGGGAACTATTAAAGAACATATACTTTACAAAAAACAATAAAGCCGGATTTTCCGTATATGATATGGACATTTCCGTTTCAAATACCAAAAAGAAAATCATGCTTTACAGCGAAAACTATTATTTGAATAAAATAAAAAAGAAACTAACATAAACTCTTTTTCCGGAATTCATCTAAGAGTATAATTGATTATGACAGATAACAACATAGATTTTAGTCTGGTTTACGGTCTTTTAGATCATATTGTCATGTTTGACAAGGACAATAATATAGT
>Ga0180433_10003096_pt1 | contig 24786 bp, 25 predicted proteins | sample SS_ome_8_FD_132980 | JGI IMG/M metagenome (GOLD analysis project Ga0180433, IMG submission 132980) | Hypersaline lake sediment archaeal communities from the Salton Sea, California, USA - SS_1_D_1 metaG | ecosystem: Environmental > Aquatic > Non-marine Saline and Alkaline > Hypersaline >... | reverse complement strand
AGCAGTTCAGAGGAGAAATCAATCAGTTTGCAGCAGACCAGGGTTGCAGAGCAGAATGATTCTCAGGAGCTGATTGGTATAGATTTCAGTAATCTGAAGCCGGGGGATTATATGCTGGCTATAGGAATTACTGACAAAAAAAATCAGAATTGTTCAGCTGTAGTTACCAGAGATCTGGAGATTGTGAAATAGAGAGATAAAAAAGAGAGATCAATATGATTTATATCAGAAGTACAATGAAACATAATCTATTCTTTTTGATTTATATGGTGATTGGATTCTTTATTTTTACCGAAACTGCTGATACGTATGGTCAAAAAAGAAAAATACCATATATATGGCTGTTAAAAAATTGCACCCAGGAAGTTTTCACAAAAACATTTGAATATCCTTTTTTAACTATACTGGATAAACATTTAAAAGAAAGATATGAGAGTTATGAAAACCTGGAAACAAGAAAATCATTTATAGATTATTACTGGAGGGAAAAAGATCCAAATCCACTTCTCCCTGAGAATGAATACCTTCAAGATTTTATTCAACGCTGTCAGTATGTACAAGAACATTTTTCTTTATCTGAACCTCCTTATTTTGATGATCGGGGTAAATACTACCTTAAATATGGTAAGCCTGCTATCAGATATACTCAAGAACCCCAGACAAAGATTGTTGGTTTTTTTCAGGAGAATATGAGAAATCCAGTTACAAACAGTGAAGAACATATCAAAATAAAAAATTTTTTAGCAGCAATGGTAGGAAGGGGTGCAGATCAGTATTTACCAGTTACCTATACAATACGGGCAAATGAAACCTGGGTGTATCAGTTTAAAAGAGGTGATAAGGACACAGAACTGGTACTTCACTTTATTAATGAAGGTGATTATTTCAGAGAAGTGCAGTCCCTTGAAGATGTAATTATACATCCCCGCTTAATGAAAATTCGTTATTTTTACTGGGCTGATCTGATAAAAGAAAGGGCAACTGTTATACAGTCTCAGTCAGTGTTCAGAGTGTATGAGGATATTCTTGAATTCGAAGAAGAAATAAGATCTGCAGGTGACAAGGGAGATTATTATCCGCTCTATGCTTCTGCACATGATATTATGAATCCTGATAAGAAATTTTTACAATTTAACAGTGATTTAAAAGTCAAACTCACCAATATAAAAAATGATGCTCCCGGTACAGTATTTACCTCTGAGAAGACGGTGCAGAGCCTCTATTTCCATTATGATATAGTTCAGTTCAGGGGTTCAGATGATGAAACTGATCTGGTGATTAATTGTTTTACTCCGCTTTCTGAAAATTTTTTTGATGATACTCAACATTTTAAACCTGATACTGTCAATATACACTACAGCAGTCTTTTTGAAGATCAAATGCTGGAGAAAATTATTGAGAGAGATAGTGAATATACCTACGATATTAAGAAAGTAAGTGATTTGAATCTCCCTTATGTTATTGGGAAGATGACATTATCTTTTCTGCCCCGGCCGGGGAGAATAACCTTACAGGTACAAGATAAAGCGACCAAGAAAAGGGGTTTTATAAAAAGTAATATCCAATTACGGGATTTTTCTCCTCAAGCACTCTGCCTTAGCGATATACAATTCTGTCAGATGATAGAAGATCCACTGTATAGAAAATTTTGTCCGGTTGACACTATAAGTGGCATCAGTGTGATTCCCTATCCATATGAAAATATTAATCGTTCAGATCAGTTATTTTGTTATTTTGAAATTTATAATATAAAAAGAAGCGGCATACAATCACTGTATGATATTTCCCTGGAGGTAACAACTGCCCAACATCGAAAAGGATTGTTGGATAAGGCAGTTGAGAGTTTTCATAAAACACCGGAGAATTCAATAAGCATACATCATACACGCAGTGTGGAACATGATGATTCCCGGGAGTTAGTGGGTATAGATTTCAGTAATTTAAAGAAAGGGGATTATACGCTTACTATACGAGTCAGTGATCTGGAGAATTCAGATATTTCAGCAGAAACAAAAAGAAACCTGCAGATTATACATTAATATGAAAAACAGACCATAAATTATTATCAAACTGTTATTAAAGACTGCCTGATGTTAATACTTAATTTAAAAAATTTATTATACATAACATATTGGAGGAAAAAGATGATTAAGAGATTTTTATTATTAATTCTGATTGTATTTTTTACAGAACATTCTTTTTCCCAGACAATTTTTGGAAAAGTGGTCAGCAAAGAGAATAATGCTCCCATATATGAAGCAGATGTGTTTTTAGTCAATACGAATACAGGATGTGCTACGGATAAAGAAGGGAAATTTGAAATAACAAATATCCCCCAGGGAAATTATTTTCTGGCTATTCATCATGTTGGATATGAAAACAAATATTATCAGATTAAATTATATGAAGGTGATAGGAAAGAGTTTATAGTACAATTAGAGACAAAAATTTTTGAAGGTGAACAAGTTCAGGTAACTGCTAAGAAGATAAACTGGGATAGATATTATAAGATTTTTGAGGGTTGTTTTTTAGGCACAACTACCAATGCAGATAAGTGTTTTATAAGAAATCCAATGGTTCTGAATTTTAAGGTTTCTGAGGATAAATCCACGTTGACTGCATCAGCTGATGAGATGCTGAGGATAGACAATTACAGTCTGGGATATCATCTGGATGTCATTTTAGAACAGTTTGAATATTCATTTGATAATCAAAGAAAAAAATATCTGATGTATCCCAAATTTACGGAAATGAAATACCAGGAGAGAGAAAGACTGGAACTATGGGAAAATAACAGACGAAATACCTATAAGGGTTCTTTAGAGCATTTTTTATCAACATTGATTAAGGAATCAAGTCTAAAAGAGGGATTTAAGGTATTTGAAACATCCAATATAAGTTCAAGTCTTTACAGTTATGATATTTCAGATTTTTATCTCACAAAAACTGACAGTATATTAAATACATATAAAATCACTTTGGATTCTCATGTAAGAATTTTATATCCCTATTTTGCCGGTAATGCCCATGTTTCAGAAATTGAGTCCGATATAAGAGATGTGGCGTTTATCCAGAACGGATATTTGATCAATCCATTATCGGTAACTGTTTTTGGTAAATGGGCAGAATATGGAATAGCAGATACCCTTCCCTGGAATTATGGTAAGGCAAAAGAAAATAAGAATTAATCGCTCATTCTTTCAAACATTTTATAGTTAATTGTAATGATTACAATGTTTTCTGAAAAAGAACCCCCTTTAGTCAGCATTATAATTCCCACTTTTAATCGAAGGTCTAGAATTACATTTGCTGTTGAATCGGTATTAAGGCAAACGTATCAGAAATATGAATTACTGATTGTTGATGATGGATCCACTGATGATACTAAAGAAGTACTCAAGAGTTATAATGATAAAGTACGATATTTTTTTCAACCTCATAAAGGAGTTTCTGCAGCCCGGAATTTTGGAATTAAGAAGTCAAAAGGCAGCTATATATGTTTTCTTGATTCTGATGATGAATGGTTAAAAAACAAGTTAGCAACCCAGGTGAGGACAGTAAGATCAAATCCTCATATAAAGATTTGCTATACTGATGAAATCTGGATCAGGAATGGAGTGCGGGTAAATCCTAAAAAAATCCATCAAAAATATTCCGGCAGGATCTACCAGAGATGTCTGCCGCTTTGTATAATCAGTCCTTCTTCAGTCATGATTCACAGAAATGTATTTGATAAGGCTGGAATGTTCGATCCTCAGATGACTGTTTGTGAAGATTATGATTTATGGCTCAGAATAAGTCATTTTTATCCGGTAACATTCATTCCCCAGCAATTAATAATCAAGAAAGGTGGCCATTCTGATCAGCTGTCTCAGAAGTACTGGGGGATGGATCATTACAGAGTTAAAGCCATGGAAAAAATGCTGGAAAATTATACACTCTCTTCAGAAGATAAAAAAGCAACTATTAAAATGCTGCAAAAGAAATGTGCTATTTTAGCAAATGGTTTTTCTAAACGGGGAAAACAACAAAAAGCTGGTTATTATTTATGGCTCAGAGATAAATATGTTGATTTATAATGAAGTTTTTTTCTTTTTATTAGGTATATCAAAGATAATCCCTTTATTGCTGAAAAAGAACAGGTCTCCAATGGTGAGTCCGATAGACTGTCTTAACGGTTTCCAGTTGTCTTTATATGCTTCGTTAAATACTTTAGTCCCTTTATCGTCTTTTGTAATCACTTTAACTCTTTGCGGATAATTTCTGTTAATCATGAAGGGTGAGTGAGTAGTATAAATAATCTGATTCTTTTTGGATAAATCTTCCAGTAAACGTGTTAAGTCTTTCTGGCCGGAAGGGTGCAAATGTACTCCGGGTTCATCAAAAAGAAAAATATATTCATTGGTATTAGCTTCATTGGTGGTAGCCAGAAAATTTATATAAAATGATAAATACCAGAGGAAACCATTTGATCGTGTTTTTGGAGTATCATAAACAGTCGTTTCATCACTGAAATCAATATAAAGAGTTTTGCCATTAACGCGTAATTTGATTTCCAGGGACGGTTCCTGAGACCAGACATTCTGGATTTTTTCAGTCGCTAACCGGCTGGCTTCTTCAATAGCTCTTCTCCCATGAGTTGAATCATCGAATATTACAGAAGGGTCTTTAATACCACTAATTGTGAGCAAATTTTTTTCTACCTGGTATCTATTGCCATCTTTGGTCAGATCATCATAGTTGATCCGGTCTTTAATGAGGTTCATAGAATCAAAATAAAGTATTTTAGGGATAATAGAGAATACTGGTTTGACAGATCCCACTGAGAAGGTTTTATCTTTAATAAGTATTTTATAATTTTTTTGATTATTTCCTTCCTTTCTGAGTATAAAAGAGTCGATAGATCCAAAACTGGAATGGATTTGAGAAAGCTTAGCTTTATCATTCTTATTGAGTTGAGAGAATTCAATATCAATGATAGGAGGTTTTCCTGTTTTATAAAGATCTGAAAACTGACATGTGTCATTAATATCAAGATTGATATCAGGGTTAAAGGCTTCCAAAGCTTTTAAAACATTTGTTTTGCCTGATTCATTAGGTCCGATGAGTAAAGTCACATGAGGATCCAACGGAAGAGACATTCTATTGATAGATTTAAACCCATTTATAATTAATTTTGAAATAATCATGAATCCTCCAAATTAAGGAATTAATAATAATTTATACGAATTGATGAAAAAATCAAGAAAATTTTATAAAAAAACAGATGATTTTATCATGAATATTTTGATAATGATAAATATATATTAAGTGTTGACAATGTTTATCTGTCAGTGTATATTTAAATTATATTTATTTATTATTCAACAGGGGAGTCAGATTATGAAAAAGTATATAGTCCCTCTTTTACTGATTGTGCAAACCGTACATCTTTTTACCAGAAAAGAAGAAATTAATCACAACCACAGTTTTCCGGATATGCTCTTGGATTCAGGATACATGACTACAGAGGATATAAAATAGTCACTCATACCGGAGGACTGCCAGGCTATGTATCCAAACTGTCCATGCTTCCGGATCAAAAGATCGGAATTATGGTGCTCACTAATCAGGAATCGTCAGCTACTGATTTTAGTTTTGATTTTAAGGATTTACTTCTCAAACCGGTTCCGCAAGAAAAAGATAATAAGTAAAAAGTTGACAAGTTCCCTTAAAAATATTATATTTAAAAGTTTTTATTTTAATAGAAGATGGATTAGAGTATTAATATAGAGGATAATATATGGCATCAACATCTGAATTCAGAAATGGACTTATTTTAAGAATTGACAATGATTTATATTCAATAGTTGAGTTTCAGCATGTAAAACCTGGTAAAGGTGGAGCCTTTGTCCGAACAAAATTAAAAAATTTAAAAACAGGACAGGTGCTTGACAAAACGTATCGTTCCGGAGAAAAAGTGGAGGATGTGAGAGTTGAAAATAGGACTATGCAGTACCTCTATAAACAAGGTGATGAGCAGTATGTATTTATGAATACTGACACATATGAACAAATTTATATTGAGAAAGAGATACCGGGGAAAGCTACTGATTATTTAATTGAGGGAATGGAGGTAGACATCTTATTTGACGGTAATGAACCTATCAATATTAACCTACCGATATTTGTGGAGTTAAAGGTTATTAAAACTGAACCCGGCTTAAAAGGAAATACTGCTACGGGGGGGACAAAACCCGCAACTCTGGAAACAGGACAGATAATCCAGGTACCTCTGTTTATTGATCAGGGAGATAAAGTAAAAGTAGATACCCGAAGTGATGAATATATAGAACGGGTAAAATAAAAAAAATATTCCGATAGGGAGGGAATATGGATATAGCTGAAATCAGGCGATTGGTAAAATTAGTTGAAAAGCATGATATCGAAGAATTAAAAATTGAAGAAAATGATTTTAAAATAAGCATAAATAAAGGAAAAAAGACCGCTCCCGGGCAAACCCAGGTTCCTGTTGTTACTCAGCCTCATACTGCTCCTTTAAATGTTGATGCCTTTCAACACCAGCATAAGGAAGCAACCATACAGGAGTTAGAAAAAGAGGGGAAAAAGGATGAGAATGTAGTTGAAATATGTGCACCTATGGTTGGAACTTTTTATCGGTCGCCTTCTCCTGATGCAGATCCTTATGTAAAAACCGGAGATCGTATCAAATCCGGGACAGTTCTCTGTATTATTGAAGCTATGAAGCTTATGAATGAATTAGAAGCTGAAATCTCAGGAGAGATTAAAGAAATCCTGGTTGAAGATGGTCAGCCAGTTGAATATAATCAACCTTTATTTCTGATTAAAAAAGAATAGGATGGTATTTTGATAAAAAAGGTACTTATTGCCAACAGAGGTGAAATTGCATTACGAATCATCCGTGCCTGTAAAGAGCTGGGGATTGAAACAGTTGCTGTATATTCAGAGTCAGATGTAGAATCTCTGCATGTACGGTTTGCCGATGAAGCAATTTGTATCGGTCCTCCTCCGGCTACTGAGAGTTATCTTAATATACCCCGAATCATCAGTGCAGCGGAAATCAGTAATGCAGACTGTATTCATCCCGGGTATGGATTTTTAGCAGAGAACGCTGAATTTTCTGAAATGTGTGAATTATCTGATATCACTTTTATTGGCCCTGATGCTAAAATGATATCTAGCATGGGTGATAAGATTTTTGCTAAAAAAGCTATGCAGAAAGCAAATGTTCCTGTTATTCCCGGTAGTGAAGGGGCATTAGAAAATGAAGATGAAGCTGTAAATCTTGCCAAGGATATTGGGTATCCTGTAATAATTAAAGCAGCTGCTGGTGGGGGAGGTAAGGGGATGCGGATAATAAAAAACGATAAGGAAATGAAACATGCTTTTGATATGGCTCGTTCGGAAGCTAAAGCTGCATTTGGGAATCCCGACCTTTATTTAGAAAAATATTTTGAAAGCCCCAGACATATTGAAATACAGCTGCTTGGTGATGGAAAAGGAAAGGTTATAGCTTTCGGAGAACGTGAATGTTCTATTCAGCGTAAACATCAAAAACTAATAGAAGAATCGCCTTCTCCGGTTGTTGATTCTTCTCTTCGTAAGAAACTTGTCTCCGCTGCAGTGACCGGGGCAGAATCTGTTGGTTATCGAAGTGCAGGTACTATAGAATTTCTTATGGACATTAATAAAAATTTTTATTTTATGGAAATGAATACCCGGATTCAGGTAGAACATCCTGTTACAGAAATGGTTCATAATATTGATTTGCTGAAAGAACAAATAAGATTAGCAGCAGAAGGCAATATGGATTCTTTGAATATTACCCAGCAACCTCATGGTCATGCTATCGAGTGTCGTATTAATGCTGAAGATCCGTTTAACAATTTTCTTCCCTGGCCGGGAATAATTACTTCATTTCATGAACCTGGCGGAATGGGGGTACGGGTCGACACTCATGCCTATGCTCAATACAAGATTCCTTCTCATTATGATTCTTTATTAGCTAAGCTGATTACATACGGCATTCACCGGGAAGAAGCTATAAGCAGAATGAAAAGAAGTTTAGAGGAGTTTATAATTGAGGGTATCCCAACTACTATTCCTTTTCATAAACAAGTGATGCAAAATGAAAATTTTGTGAAAGGTATTATAGATACTCATTTTTTAGATAATTTTAAACTTAAACCAGAAAAAAATGAATAGGTGAAAACAATGAATGTACCAGAAGAGTTGAAGTACACAAAAGAACATGAATGGGTAAAAATTGATGATAATCAGGTTATGGTTGGCATAACAGATTATGCCCAGAGTGAGCTTGGTGATATAGTATTCGTTGAATTACCTCAACAAGGTGATACAACAAAGCAATTTGAACCTTGCGCCAATATCGAAGCAGTAAAAGCAGTATCTGATTTTTATGCCCCTGTTTCAGGAGAAGTAACAGAAGTTAATCAGGAATTGGAGGAGTCTCCTCAATTAGTCAATAAAGATCCTTATGATAAAGGCTGGTTTATGAAAATCAAGCTTTCCGAAGAAAGTGAAATTGATGATCTATTATCAGCGGAAGAATATAAAAAGCTGATTAGTTAATTTTTCACTATGTATCATCCTTCTCTGGAAAAATGGGAAAATAAACTGAAGCAGGTACTTGATTGGTTAGATGACTATCTGGAAGACCAATACGGGAAACAATTCTCCCTTCATCCTGCCAGAAGGGAAAGGGGAACAACATTAAATAAATCTCATGATGGTTTATTTGATATTGTATCAAGTTTTTCAGCCGGAAAAGGTTCAGAATTTGGCAGAGGGTATATTGTAGACGTTCATATGGCAACGCTGGATAATGTTCCTGAAGAAGTGCAGAAAGAAATCAGGGATATTGTCATAAAAAAGATGCGAAACAGGCTCCCAGATGCTTTTCCTGGAAAAAATCTGGAAGTCCATATGGATGGGAATATGATTAAAATTCATGGAGATTTAAGTCTTGGGAAAATTTAAGTTTGCAAAAATTTTCATCATTTTATTGATCGGGATATTTTTAGGAGTTCTATGGCATTGGTTATATATATTCCCGTTTCCACAGTTACATACCTGGAAGCATGCAGAAGGGAGTAAATCCTCTTTGCCTGAAGTAGATAAACCGGGACGGTGGCATGCAGTTAAGCATACAGAAGGAGCCGGTAAGCTTTCACCCGAACAGAAGGAAATGATCAAGAAACTGGAATCAATAGGGTATACAGCAGGTTCACAAGCACCGCCGGTCAGTAAAAATATAACAATGTATGATCCGGAAAATGCATATAATGGATATAATTTCCTTATTTCTGCTCATGCACCGGAAGCTGTTTTGATGAATATGCAGGGGGATGTTCTGCATAAGTGGAGATGTGATTTAACCAGGGCCTGGCCGGATTATAAACCGGAAGAACCTTCACCCAGTCATTATTTCTGGAGAAGAGCTCAGCTGCTGGAGAATGGAGATATAATTGTCATATTCTCGGGCAGCGGAACCTTGAAACTGGATAAAGATTCAAATGTAATTTGGTCGGTTTTCAATCGTGCTCATCATGATTTTTATATTGCCAGAAATAACAATATATATGTTTTAACCAGAGAAGCTCATATTAACAAAAAGTATAATGAAAAAAAACCGATATTGGAAGATTATATTTGTATACTTGATCAGCATGGGAAACAACTGGATAAAATATCTATCCTGGAAGCTATTGAGAAATCAAGATTTTCTCCAATTCTGAACAGGTTGGAAAGCTGGGGAGATGTTACTCATACCAATACAATACAAGTAATCGAACGTAATACTTCTATACCTGAATTCACTGAAGGAAGAATTTTAGTCTCACTTCTTTCATTAGATTTCGTATGTCTGATTGATGTTGATAAAGGTGTTGTTTGGGGAGAATCTGATTTATGGTCCCGGCAGCATGAATCCATTTTATTAAAAAATGATCATATGCTGGTTTTAGATAACAGCGGGATTAAAGAGAAATCAAGAATTATAGAATTTAATCCTGTTACGAGAGATTTTTACTGGGTGTATGGAGGGAAGAAAGAAGAACCTTTTAATACCCCTTCCTGTGGTGCCTGTCAGCGACTACCCAATGGAAATACACTGATAACGGAAACTGATGCCGGGAGGGCCTTTGAGGTCACCTCGGAAAAGGATATAGTATGGGAATATATAAATCCTCACCACGCTGGTGAAAATGAAGAATATATTGCTTCACTCCATGAGGTCACAAGAATTAATCCGGATTTCCCTTTATATTGGCTGAGCTCGAAATGATCTGACTGTTTAAGTATTCTATTGCTCGTGAACTGGATAATATTTCATTAAAAATGAATTTATTATAATATTATTTATATTAATTCTAAAAAAATTTTTTACTTGATATTATTTTTTACTTGTATTATCTTTTACTATAAAATTTTATATTAAAATATAAAAGGAAAAATCAGGAGTATTGTAGCTCAGTTAGGAGGATGTTCCATGGAAAATAAAAAGCCCATGCAAGTGAAAGGGAGTAGTATATTAGCTGTCCCCGCATTTGTAAAGGAAAAGTTTACTGATCGTTACAATGAATGGTTAGAAGCCTTGTCTCAGGAAGCACAAAGTATTCAGAAGAATGCAATCTTAGCAACTAATTTGTATCCCCTGTATTATGCTATGGTTGAACCTACCCAGAAATTATGTGATGTATTTTATAATGGTGGTACACGTGGTGCCTGGGAATCAGGAAAATTCAGTGCCAGTTATGCCCAGAAAAGAATTTTTAAACTTTTTTTTAAGATCGGCTCTCCCCAGTTTATTATTGAAAGAGCTGCCCGTGTATTTTCCAGTTATTATCCTGAAGGTGAATTACAGGTTGCAGAGTCGGATTCAAATCGTGTCGTTTTACAGATAGTGAAATTTCCTGAACCGTATCGGATATTAGACTATGATATGGCCGGGTGGATGGATGGAACCATGGAATTACTGAATTGCAGACAGGGAAAAGTTGAAATAACTAAATCAATGGCAGAAGGTGATCCGGTTACAGAATTTATAGCTACCTGGCTTTGAACTACAGTTACTAAAATAAGTTGAAGGGAATAAGAAATGGCGCACTGTATGGTCATTACAACCTGTGCTGAACGTGATGAAGCTGAAAATACCCTGGTTGATAGAAAATTAGCAGCCTGTGTTCAAATAAATACTATTGTCAGCTATTTTACCTGGAAGGGGAAGATAAACAAAGAGTCGGAATACAGATTACTGATAAAAACCAAAGAAAAACTCTATAAAAGAGTAGAAAATTATATCAAGAAAATGCACAGTTATGAAGTGCCGGAAATTATTAAGATTCCAATACACGATGGATCAAAAGAATACCTTGACTGGATTGATGAGGTTACAGAATATAACTAATATGTATTTATTGATATATTCGAACAGACTGATTTTTTTATTTAATAATTAAAAGCTGATTTTAGTATCGACGGCTGAGTGTAATTTCTTCATCATTTTTTAAAATAGAATTCCCGGGTCAAGCAGATTTTTCGGATCAAGTGCTTTTTTCACCTGCCTCATTTGCTGAATGTCTTTTTCTGAATACATAATCGGAAGCAGTTCTTTTTTTATTTTCCCAATTCCATGTTCGCCGCTCACAGTTCCTCCGAATGAAACTGCTTTTTGTGCAAATTCCAGATACAGCGACTTTGCTTTTTTAAATTCTTCTTCATTGCGTGGTAGCACATTTACATGCAGATGATTATCTCCAATATGGCCAAAGATTGCATATTCAAGATTCTCTTTATTCAGTAATGAGCGATAGATATGCATCATTGGTTCCAAGGCATCATCCGGGACGGAAAAATCTGTACCTATTTTATGTATTTCCGGATAGCTCCTTTGCCGTTCAGTAATGATTGCATTGATTTCTTCCGGTACTGCATGCCGGAACTGGCGCATCTTCTCCATCTCTGTTTCTTTAAAAGCTCCCCATGCATCATCACCGGCTGCATTACATTCAGACAGCACTTGTACATATTCAGAGCAGTAGGTTTCCAAATCTTCTTTTTTCCCCTCCTGCTCAAGGTAAATAGCTGCGTTAGCATAGTCGGGAAAAGCAGGGATGCAAGAACCGAAACTTTCTCTTGCTTTTTTTTGACGAAGGAGGTTTAATGAATAGACATCAAAATATTCCAGGGCGGAAGGGTCAACTATATCTGATTTCTTTTTAGTTCGTTTTCTTATGGATTTTACAAAATTGAGGGCATCTTCTTCAGACTTAAAAAATGCTATATAGCAGAGAATAAATTCCGGTTTAGGTACTAAGGCTAATTTAATGTGGGTTATTACGCCTAAGGTACCTTCTGAACCAATGAAAAAATCTATTAGATCCATGGGGTGCTGGATAAAGTAACCTGCTGCATTCTTTACATCTGCAGACTGGTATGTTGGTACGGGGACAAGAATCTTATCATCGTTTCTGTGAACAATGAATCCTTTATCAGGTGTGCTGAATGTGTTGCCACGCTTTATATCCAGCAAGGTTCCATCGGCCAGAGCTACACGCAGACCCTTCACAAACGATCGGGTTTGTCCATATTTAAAAGAACGTGCACCAGAACTGTTTAAAGAAACAGTACCGCCCAGCTGAGCAGATTGTTCAGTCGGATCAGGAGGATAAAACCAATGATTTGATTCTTCAGAAAATTGTTCTAACTGTTTTTTGGATTTTCCCTTCAGTAATGTAAGTGTTTGTTCAAAATTCTTTTTATCCAGAATATCTTTCAAGTCAGTGATTTTAAGGCCGGGTTCAGTATAAATACACCAACATTTCTGATTTTCATCCCAATCTGCTCCCAGAAAAGAATTCATAGATTCGAGAATAAGCACCATCCCTCCCTGAGGTACGGCTCCTCCCACAATACCTGTCCTCCCTGCAGAAACAGTGACCGGTATATCAGAGGTATAGGCACGTATCAGGGTATCAACTATTTGTTTTTCTGTATTGGCAAATACTAACTCGTCAGCATGACCTACTGAAAAACGGGATTCATCAATAAGATAATCAGTATAATTTTCAGTAATTTTTTTTGAAGATCGAACGATTTTTACCGAAGGTCTACCGGGCAGTTCTTTATATGGTTTGACCGGATTTATAGTTGGAATCATATATTACTCCATAGATTAATAAACAAAACTTAACAGTTCCGGAATAAAAAGTCAAGATATGAAAGATAAAATTTAAAAAATTTATAGAATTGATTTCATTTATCTTCTTGACTTTATTTTTTTTTATTATTATTTTTTATTATTATAGTCTTGCTTCATATACATTATTCTTCTGTATGATTATAATGATCAAATTTTAAAAAGGTCAGATTAATGCAGAAAATAAAAATACAGATTGTGGAAGATGAAAGTATCTTTGCCATGGATCTTGTATCTCAGTTAAAGTCTATGCATTATTCAGTAATTTCTATAACAGATACCGGAGAAAAAGCTGTAAAGGAAGCAGATAAGAAAGAGCCGGATCTGATATTGATGGATATCAAATTAAAAGATGACATGGACGGAATAGAAGCTGCCCAAAAAATCCGTAAACGTAAAAACATTCCCATAATTTTTATCACTGCCTATGCTGAAGAAAAAACATTAACTCGCGCCAAGGTTACTGAACCATTTGGATATTTGCTTAAACCAATCAATAAGCGGGAGCTGAGAGCTGTTATTGAAATGGCTCTTTATAAACACCGAATGGAAAAAAAGCTTTTAGCCAGTGAAAAAAGATTCCGCAGATTGATAGAAAATACAATGGATTTATTGTTTGTAATCGATTCCTCCTCCAATATTATAGATGTTAATTACACAGCCTGTAAAAAATCAGGATTCAGCCGGAAAGAATTACTGAAATTAACTATTGAGGATCTCGGAATCGGAGATCATAATAGTGTTCAGGACATTATACACCAATTGAATCACACAGGATCAATAACTGTTGAAGATACGTTTCAATGTAAGAATGGAAGTACTTTTCCGATTGAAATAAATATAGGGTTACTTTCAGACGAAGAAAATCCATTATTATTAGCTCTGGCCCGGGATATTACCAGCCGTAAAAAAAGCGAAGATGAAAAATTAGAGCTTGAAAAGCAACTGCTGCACGCCCAGAAACTCGAAGAATTGGGAAGGTTAGCTGGTGGTATGGCACATGATTTTAATAATATACTAACAGTTGTTCAGGGATATTCTGAACTTGCTTTAATGAAAACTGACCGTTCTTCCCCTTTATATACTGATTTAAGGGAGATCAGAGATGCAGCATACAGGTCAGCAAGTTTAACCCGTCAGCTGCTTCTGTTCAGCAGACGTCAGCCAATGGATTATTCTCTGATCAACATTAATATATTGATCAATAATTTAATGCGAATGCTTAACCGCTTGCTGGGTGAAAATATTGTTATTAAGAAAGATCTTAAACGCGGATTGTGGGATGTCTGGGGGGATTTAGGATCGATCGAACAGGTTGTCATGAATTTAGTTATTAATGCCAAGGATGCCATACATAAAAGAGGAAAAATTATAATTATCACAGATAATATTGAACTCAGTAAATCTGATATAGATGAAAATTCAGAAGCAAAGCCCGGTAATTATATAAAGATGGAGGTTAAGGATACAGGTGTAGGAATGGATGAACAAACTATAAAACGTGTGTTTACTCCTTTTTTCACTACAAAAGAAACCGGAGAAGGAACAGGGTTGGGTCTTTCTGTGGTTAATGATATTGTTAAGAGCAACAATGGATGGATTGATGTTTATAGTAAAGAGGGGAAGGGGTCTACATTTACTGTTTATTTTCCTGCGTGTTTCAAAAAAGATTTGAAAAAGAAAGAAAAAACAACCGGAGATCTGCAGGATCTGAAAGGTTTAGGTGAACATATTTTATTGGTCGAGGATGAAGACACTGTTCGTGACTTTGCTTCTGTGGTGTTAAGAAAAAACGGATATGATGTGACAGTAGCAGCAACAGAAAAACAAGCACTGTATGAATTTAATAATAAAAAGAATAATTTTCAGCTGCTTTTTACAGATATGGTGCTTCCTGATGGTACTGGTCAGGAACTGGCAAAAAAAATTCGAAAAGAAAATCCGAATGTTTCTGTATTATTAAGCAGTGGGTATACTTTTGAAAATATAAAGAAGATCAAAGAAGAAGAAAAATATGAATTTATTCAAAAACCATACAGTATAGTTAATGTACTCAAAGCAGTAAAAAAATCCCTGGATTCAGCCCACCAATAAATTAAAAGATTTAGAAAATTTTTATTCTTTTATTCTTTCCAGATAAGGAGAAATCATGATAAAGAAAAGAACAACTGTATTTATGTATATTATCATAGAATTAATTATTATTATTACCTTTAATAATGTACATTTACAAACTATATCTGATTTTCAAAAAATTACTGGATTTTGGGAAGGTGAGTTTATGTCGGGTAATAATCTCACACTTATACTGAATTTTTATGAGCAAAAAGATGGAGCAGCAGCAGGAAGGATTTTTCTTTTTCAGGGAGAAGTACAAATTCAGGATGATCCACTCAAAAATATTACTCTGAATAATAATCAACTATCTTTTATTATAGAAGCAAAGAATACATTATTTGAGGGAGAAATTGAATCCACCGACACTCAGATTACAGGTAATTTCAAATTTCCCGATACTTCTGTTCATCCTGTTATGGTGAAAAAAGTCAATAAGCCTGCTCTTCTACAGACCGAAAGAGTACAAATGAAATTACAGGAGTATGATATTTTGAAGAAAAAGTATTCAGCTGAACAATTACAAAATGATTTAAACTTTTTACGAAGCCAATTGGAAAATACGCATCCACAGTTGTATACTTATACTTTAATGCTCGGCGAGGTGTTCTTCACCTCGCCGATATATCGTAAAAAACAACATGTTCACTAAATGAATAGAAAAATGTATTTTATTACATCAACTTAAATAAACCAGGTTTCTTACATATTGAAAAATATGGCAATAATTTATCTGTCGAAGGTGAAGAACATTTATAAAAAAGTTCCATTTTCTAGCGCACCAATCCCATGAAGAAGATAAATTGAATATGAATCTTCTGGTGTAAAACATATGACATTAACCTCCAATACCTGTTGTGTTGTTGCCGTACTATTTATATGGATCATACTATTGGACTCAAACATTTATTTAGGTACTTGATCCCGATATTTTGGGATTGTTCCGACCATCTGGAACGTACATGAAGTAAACTAAGAGTTTTGTTGAACCCGACAGAGGTACATTCACCTAAGGGCTTTAAAATATGCCATGTTCTTCATGGTACTCTCTGTCTGCCTCGCGGCAACCAACAGTCCGGTAATACCAGATCTACTTATTGTAGAGTTGTTGGCGGGTCAACATCCAATAGACCGTTTTTGGTATTCGTCGTGCCAAATTTAATTTGGCAATAGTTTTACCGTGTTTTTTTACATCGTATTCATACTTTTTGTGATAGTTTACATGGCCACTCGCATGATGAGCTGCCATGATAAATGCGTACTTTAAATAATAATTACAGTGTCTATTTAATTTGACACATCCCTTCCGGTCACCGCTCTCATTGGCAATAGGAGCAAGGCCGGAATAGCTGACCAAGTATTTTGGTTCTTTGAAATAGTTTATGTCCATTATCTCGGTGTATATTGTCCTGGCCAAAATAATACCAATTCCAGGTACTGAGATTAATATTTTTATCTGAGGATGAGAATTCGACAGCAGGAATAAGAGAGATAAATAATTATTATCATGTTTCCTGACTTCTGTTTATGTATATACATTACATAATATGCAAAAGGTGGAGAACACCGTGGGCAGTAATAAAGCGTACAGGAGGATAATGCATGAAACTAAAATTAATAACAGTCCTGCTCGGATTTGTGGTCATTGGTCTGATTTGTTCATCATCCTTTACCAGAAATGATACTGAACAAAATTCAATATCCGTTAGCACTATAAAACAAGTAAAACCATATCTTATGTTCCCGGGTACATGCAGACAGGCCCTGAAATTTTATAAAAAATGTTTTAACGGGACAATTGTGATGATGAAAACATTTGGCGAGTCATCCATTGATGTACCCGAAGAACTTGAAAACAGAATTTTCAATTCTGAACTGCGAGCAGGTAATCTCAGTTTAATGGCATCTGACCATTTACCCAACAATGAAGTTACTGTAGGCAGTAATGTTGCATTATTTGTGATTTTTTCAGAGAAAGCAGAAAAAGAAAAAGTATTTACCAAACTATCAGAAGGGGGCAGGATACTCTTTCCCATAGAAAATAACTTTGGGATGGTGGCCGACAAGTTCGGGATTCAATGGATGATGGAGCACCGTAATTAAAAAAACACTGGCTCAACATTATTTGATCGAAGCTGTCCAAAAAGTTTAATAATAAAAACACAGAAATCAAAAAGTAAATATAAATAAGTCTTTTACCATCACTTCCCAATACAAAATTCCGAAAAAATATAATTCAGAATATCATCAGTTGTTTTCTTGCCAGAGATTTCGCTTAAGGAATCCAACGCCTGCCTGAGATCAAAGGCAATAAATTCCTGAGACATTTTCTCATTCATTGCTTTCAGGGCATGATGAATATACTCTCTGGTCCGGAAAACTGCCTGTTTATGACGTTCACGGGTTAAGAGCAGTTCACCATGCATTGGTAAATCACCGGAAATAACGGTTTGTTTCAGACTGTTAATAAGCATATCAATACCCTTTTTCGTTAGAGCTGAAATAAGTAAAACTTCCTCTGTATTCAGCAGTTTTTTTAATTTATCAGCTGAAATTTGTTGCCTGAGATCAGATTTATTGATAACTCCCAGCAGTTTTTTTTGTTGCTTCTGGATTCTGCTTATTATTTTTTTATCTTCACTGCTCAGTGATTTACTTCCATCAACCACTAGTAAGACAATATCTGCATCTTTTAGAGTCTTCTCCGCTCTTCTGACCCCTTCTTTTTCTATAGGATCCTGAACTTCTCTTAACCCTGCAGTATCGGTAATAGTAAAAAGAACCCCTTCAATGTCCAATACATCTTCAATAGTATCTCTGGTAGTGCCGGCAATTTCAGTGACAATTGCCCTCTCCTTTTCTACCAGGCAATTGAGTATACTTGATTTCCCCACATTAGGGCTGCCGATTATTGCCATTCTCACCCCTTCCCTGCATAGTCTGCCTCGTTCATAACTGTCCAGAAATTTTTTTAATTCAGCATCAATTTTTTTTAGCATTTTCTGCAGATCATCCAGGGAAGTAAATTGAATGTCTTCTTCTGCAAAATCGAGTTCTAGTTCGAGAAAAGAACAGGCCTGAACCAGCTGCTGGGAAAATTCTGCTAATTTATCTGACAGGTTGCCTTCCAGCTGATACAGTGCAACTCTTCTGGAGGCTTCTGTTTTAGCATGAATGAGATCAGCAACCGCTTCTGCCTGAGAGAGGTCCATCTTCCCGTTTAAAAAACTTTTTTTGGTGAATTCTCCAGGATCTGCCAACCGTGCTGTATGTTTAATGATCAGATCTAAAATTCTTTTGGTCACAAAAGGTGATCCGTGGCAGCTTATCTCGGCAACATCTTCACCTGTATATGAATGCGGCGAAAAAAAGAAGGTGACCATCACTTCGTCAATTTTTTCTCTGTTATCTGTAATCCAACCCTGATATACTCTGCGATTCCGGAATGCGGATATTTTTTTATCAGTTTGAAATATTTTTTTAATTATTGGCTGAGATTCCGGACCGCTGATACGGATAACCGCGATTCCGCTTTCTCCCCGCGGTGTGGATACAGCTGCAATTGTATCATGATTGCTTTTCACCAGTCATTACCTTATATAAAAAAACCCCGTCTGTTGTCAATAGTTAGACGGGGTAATACATTATATATGTTATGTATACATATCCCGTTATTTCTTGCCCTTATCTGGAGCAGCAACGGAGGTCTCGGCAGTTTTTTCTTTTTTTATCAAAAGCTCCTGAGCAATGGTAAAAAGATTGAACATTAAATAGTAGAGATTCAGACCGGAAGAGAGATTAAAGAAGATAAATACCAGAAAAATGGGCATAAAATAAGCCATTGCCTTTTGTTTAGGATCCTGATTGCTTAGTCTTTGCTGTATGATCATTGTTGCACCCATCAGAATAGGGAGCAGATTAAATCCGCCAAAAATCCCATCCGGAGCTGAAAGATCAGGAATGAGTCCGCCTAGAAAAGATGCCTGTCTGAGCATAATGGTAGTGCGAAAGAGATTGAATAATGCAAACAGGACCGGCATCTGTAACAGCAGTGGAAGACATCCTCCCATGGGATTCACGCCTTCCTTCTTATACAGCTTCATGGTTTCCTGGTTTAATTTCTGAGGGTCATCTTTATATTTATCTTTTAAAGCTGTGATCTTGGGCTGGAGAGACTGCATAGCCCGCATGGATTTATAGCTTTTTCTGGTCAGCGGGTAGAGGACAATTTTTATGAGTATTGCCAGAACAATTATGGCCCATCCATAGTTGTGTACCACTTTATCATGTAAAAATTCCAGAGCATAGTAAAAGCCAATACTGATAGGTTCAATAATTGCCCATCCGAAATTCATCAGTTTTTCCATTTCACAATTTAAATTTTTTAACTCCTGATAATCCATGGGCCCCATATAGAGAATAAGCTTGTCAGATGTGCTCTGTGGTTCTTCAAAGGGAATATAGATTTCGGTCATGAATTGTTTCCACTCATGATACTCACCACCGTATTCAAACTGTTTTATCTCTTCCCCTTTTAGCCGTGCTCCGGCAGCCGGGTTATCCTGAGTAATCAGAGACATCAGAAAATACTTATTCCGTACAGCTATCCATTTTGTTGAACCTTCTTTATAATCAGTATCATCCAGTTTGGTTTTAAGCAGCTCATCTCCCTGCAAAGCGTAGGCCATATAGTATCTGTCTTCTTTTTTTGGTTCTTGTTCTGTAGGTCGTAGTCCGGAATTTAACTGAACAGCATAATCTCTTCCTATATCCCCAAGAGTCATGGAATGAAATATTAACTGCAGTTCTACCTGGTATGTATTAGGTCTGACTATAAATTCTTTTTCAAATTTTTTATTGTTATCAAGAGTACAAATAAAACTGTACCTTTTAGTGGTTCCGGCTGTATCGTATACTACTCGGTACTCTTGATTGATTAAATCAATTTTTCTGTTTTGCGGTATTACAAAAAGATTACCAGAGGCATCTTCAGGAATCAGTTCAACTAAAATACTGTCTTGTTTTTTTCCTGTTTCTCCGGAATAGTAATTTTTAAGTTTCCAGCTGATTATAGTACCTCCGCCCCGAGTGGAGAGTACACCTCTGAAAAGTGAATTTTCAATCACAACACTATCAGCTTTACTACCGGAGGATGCAGGGGGAGCAATGGGAGTACTCTTTTCATTCTGAACATCCTCAGACTCAGTTTTATATGAAAAAGGGTCATCCTCTTGTGTTTCTGTTGGTTCCACAGTCTCAGGTTCAGCCTGTTGTTCTGCAGTTGCTTTTTCTGACTGATCAGGTGTCTTCTCAGTATTATAGCCAATTTTTTTCATATACACTGGCCATAAAATAAAAATGACTAATATTAAAACAATAGCTAAAATTGATTTTTTATCCATAATGTATAATCCTCATTTATTTTACCGGATCATATCCTCCCGGATTAAATGGATGGCATCTTAAAATCCGTTTTACTCCCAGATATGTGCCTTTGAACAATCCGTATTTTTGCAGTGCTTGCACAGTATATTCAGAACAGGTAGGAAAGAATCGGCAGGTTCGGGGGAATAATGGCGATATTATTTTTTGATACAATCTGATACTATGTATAATTATTTTTTTAATGATCATTGACGCTTTTTAAAAAGTTTTGAAAATCATTATAAATATGCTGATATCCGGCAGAGGGTGTTAAATTTTTAGCATATAATACTACATGCAAGTTTTTGATGTTCTGCCGATTTTTTCTGTAAGTCTCTCTCATTAATCGTTTAATTCGATTTCTGATAACAGCGTTACCCACTTTTTTTGGAACTAAAAATCCTACTTTTGTTTCTTTTGCTTCTAAGATAAAAATTTTTATATATTTTCCTTCCCATTGTCTGCCCCGGGTAAGAATTGTCTTAAATTCAATATTTTTCTTAATAATTTCATTTTTCGGCAAACATTGGTCACTATTTGATGATTTCTCACCCATAACGGTGGGCCAATAACATTATAAACAATTATTTTTCATCACTGACAGTAAGTTTAGATCTCCCCTTTGCTCTGCGACGATTCAATATTGCACGGCCGTTTTTAGTTTCCATTCGTTTTCGAAATCCATGTTTATTTTTTCGTTTTCTGTTGCTTGGCTGATACGTTCTCTTCATATAATTAAACCTCCGTAAATTTTATACAGACTATAAGATACATAACTTTTTATAAAAAAATCAAGTTATTTTCTAATTTTTATTAAATTCATTATTCCGCCTGCTCCCATAATCAAGTTACCCATCCAGGCAGCCAGAAACGGATTCAGCTCTCCTTTTTCCCCCATAGTCTGTCCTATCCTCACCAGACCGAAATATACAAAACAAATTGCCAGACTGATACCAAAACCAACCACAAGGCTTTTTTTCCTTCTGTTGTAAACAAAAGGAATACTGAATACAATAATAATTACATTACTCAGGGGGTAGGAAAATCGTATATGCAGCTGTGTATGCCATTTATGCACTTCTCCTCCGGATTTTTTAACTCTGTCTACAAACCAGAGGAGTTCATTAATACTCATTTGTTCCGGATCAATTTGGGACAGGTACAGTTGGTGGGGTGTAAAATTCAATTTAACTGTTCGTTTGCTGGTGATTGGTTCTGCCTTTTCCTGATTTTTTTCAAATTTTCGTTCATACCCATTATATATTATCCAGTTTTCTCCATCCCATTTCATCAGGCGGGAATCAATTTTTGATACCAGTATCCCGTTTAAATATGTTTCAATTTTTACATTATAGGCTATCTGCCTGTCAAAATTATAACTTTCAATAGATACAATTTTATTGGGCGGATCCTGCATAATAACATCACGAATAATTTGTTTACTGCCTGATCCTCTTTTTGATAAATAACCATTTTTGATGTTTTCAATTTGTCTGTTAGTGTGAACAGCGACCGTTTCTGCAAGTAAAAATGAACCGATACTCAGTAATAATCCAATGATTAACAGAATACACATAATACGGTAGAAGCTGTATCCAAGGGCTTTTAGGGCCACAATTTCATTATGTCTGGCCATAAGACCAATGGAAAATACCGTAGTCATAAGGGTAGCAACCGGAAGAATTATAATTATAATATAAGGAACGAAGTAGATATAATAAATAGTTGTAATATTCCATGGCACATTATTATCAATGAAACTGTCCAGATTTTCTATCATATCCACTACCACAAATATGATTATTATCCCCAGCAGACACAGGGAAAAAATGGACATAAATCTCTTAAATATATAACGCGGCAGAATCGGGATCATTAATTGCTCCTGATAAAATATTTTTTCAGCTTATCAGTAATTACATTCCATTGGATAACGGTTACTTCCCTGACAGTATGTATTATTAAATAAACACCTACCCCCCCAACGACAATATTAGGAAGCCACATCGCTAACACAGGATCCATTAATCCTCTGTCAGCCAGTTGTTCTCCACCGATTAAAAAAGTCCAGTAAATGAGAAAAAATACCATGCTGATACCTCCACCTACCGCCATTCCTCCCTGTCTGGCCATAATGCCGACTGGAGCGCCAATGAGCACAAATACAATACAGGCAATGGGAATAGAGTATTTTTTGTGTATTTCGACCAGAACAGCAGCAATAGACGTTTTAATCCCTTTGATTCCCTTGATCTGTGAACGGATACTTTGTATAATCTGTTCTAGTTTTCTTAAGGTAACTGTACGGGATGTAGTTTCACCTGCTGAAGACAGATCAGCATTCAGTTCCTGCTCAGACCAAAATTGGTTTGGAAAAAATTCTTGAATTTTTATTTGTGCCTGTTTGGTGATCATATCTTTTTTTTTGGTTATCGAACTGACATGACGTTTAATATCTTCTTTTAGCATGGGGTTGTTTTTTTCTCTCAAACCTCTTCTCTTGGAACTGCTTCTTTTAAGCACCATATTGGAAACAGGTATATATATTTTATGTTTATTAAATTTTAAACGTCTGTAATTTGCAAGATTTGTTTTTTGAACTTCATGGACTTCTCCATTTTGAAGAGAAAATACCATGGTGCTGTATTCTTTGGAATAATATAATCTTCCTGATTCGGCAAATATTGTTTTGTTATATTTCGGATCACTACTGTCATTAATGATTATTCCATGAAGAACATCAGTATCATCATCAATAGAATGCACTAACAGATTATAATTTTCAATATCATCAAAAAAAACATTAGGTTCCAGAGTTAAAGTAGGTTTCTTTCTGGAAATATCAGAGTAAAGCATACTTAAACGATGATTTGATTCTGGATAAACATAATTATTAAACTGTATCATACCAGCAGCTATTATAATAGATACAATCAATACAGGAGAGATAAGACTGTATAGATGAGCTCCGCTTGCTTTCAAAGCGGTGATTTCATTTTCAGAAGAGAGCCTTCCGAATACCATGAGCGTTGCAATGAGTACAGCCATCGGTATAGCTAAGGCAACTATCCAGGCAAGTTGGTAGAGGAAGAATTCAATAATAATTTTTATGGGGAGTCCTTTTCCGAGCAATCTGCCCAGATCTCTGAATAAAATATTTAGTATAAAAAGAAAGACAATGGTTCCTATACCAAAAATAAATGGACTGATATGTTCTTTTAAAATGTATTTTGTAATTATCCGCATACTTTACCTATATATATTTTAAGATTATAATATAACAAACTGAAAAGAATTTTGCAAACTAAATTATCTAAAATTTTCTTGCTTAAACCGAATATTTTTTTTATATTAAAAAAAATAAAACTTTATGAAAGGAGGTATCAAAAATTTATGCCTGCAGTGAAGGTCAGAAATAATGAATCATTTGAGAAAGCGTTAAAAAGGTTTACCAAGCAGTGTGAGAAAGCAGGGTTAATGTCTGATATCAGGAAACATCAGTATTATGAAAAACCAAGTGAAAAAAGAAAGCGTAAAGAAGCAGCAGCACGAAGGAAGCAGAGAAAACTTCAAAAAATATTCGGAGAACAATAATTTACTATAATGTAGAAGGATACAGCCATGAGTTTATCTGATACTGTTTCAGAAAAAATGAAACAGGCCATGAAATCAAAAGACCAGGTTGCTGTAGAAGCATACAGAAGTATAAAGTCCCAATTACAGAATAAAGAAATCGAACAAGGTAAAGAGCTTACAGAACAAGATGAGATTATGGTTTTATCCAAAGAGGTAAAGAAGCGAAAAGAATCTCTGGAATATTTTAAGGATCAGGGACGAGATGATCTGATAGCCAAAGAAGAAAAAGAGCTAGAAATAATTGAATCTTTTTTACCTGAGCCTCTATCCCGGGAAGAACTTGAAAATATAATTGATAAAGTGATTAAGGAATCCGGAGCAGAATCCATGCGGGATATGGGTAAGATTATGGGAACTGTAATGCCGCAAGT
>Ga0180433_10003095_pt1 | contig 24796 bp, 20 predicted proteins | sample SS_ome_8_FD_132980 | JGI IMG/M metagenome (GOLD analysis project Ga0180433, IMG submission 132980) | Hypersaline lake sediment archaeal communities from the Salton Sea, California, USA - SS_1_D_1 metaG | ecosystem: Environmental > Aquatic > Non-marine Saline and Alkaline > Hypersaline >... | reverse complement strand
GCTTTTTGCGGTGTATCCTCGGCAAGAACAAAGCTTACTCCCAGGACCAGCAAAACACCTATAAGCGCGATTGTTTTTCTGATGTTCATTTGGAGCTCCTTTCGTTTTATTTGTTTCATCAGGTCTTTATTTATGCAAAACTCATGCCAAATCCTATCGTGTTGAAAACAAACAGGATAGAATATTTCTGATCGGGCCGTTCTCTACAATATTGTAGAGGTAGCTACAAAATTGTAACACCTTTCAAAAAAATTTTCCCAGAATTTCTACTGAAGAAGCCCTTGTTATGGCTTTGTCAGGGCGCTCTTTTTTATGAGATCGGAGAATACAAGGCGGCCTGATCCCCCCTTCTCTGACGGATATAAATCATACATCCCCATTTCATGATATCCTTTATTTTCCTAGACGCCCTAAGATGAAATCTACTCAGTACTATTCAGTTGTAAAAAGAAAATAATCATAGAGAGAACGGGCGATCTGAGCGATGACCTCTTCGCTTTCTTCATTATCGATTTCAGCTTCTTTTATGAAGACAACGGCTATGACATTGCCTGCGCCGCCGGGGAGCTCAATGATTCCCACATCATTTGTTGTAGCCCCTATGGTCCCGGTTTTATGGAAGATGATTGTGCCTGGCGGAAGAATACCTTTGAGCCGGGCATCTCCTGTCTGGCAGCGCTTCATGATATCAAGAAGATACTCTGAATTTTTCTGAGAAAGGATTTCCTTATTCCAGATTTTTCTCAGTAACTGTGCCATAGCCGCAGGAGAGGAGGTGTCCTGTGTGTCTTTGCTGAAATCCAGGGCGGCTTGTTCGCGCTGTTCCTTTGATAGCTGTCCGAGTTGCCTGACAACATCATCATCTGAGTAGGGTTCGCTTTCTTTAACGGACGTGACTCCCAGAAAGTTGGCGATGGCCACATAGGTGGGACGGCTGACATCCATGTCCGTGATCCCGATTTCCCGCATTTTTTGGGTGACCGATTCTGAGCCGCCCGCGTATTTCAGGCAGATGTCTGTGGCGCTGTTGTCGCTTATCAGCAGCATCAGCTCTAATAAGTTTTGGACGGAGAGGATGACCCCCGGATCGTCCAGCAGCCGGGCGATGGTCCCGCTTCCGGGATGGAGGTCGCTTTTTTTGATTTCGATCATATCTGAAAGCGCGATGTCTCCTTTTTCAACAAGCGATAAAAGCTTTACAGCTATAGGGATTTTAAAAGTGCTGGCCATGGGATAACGGATGTCTTTGTTGTAATAAAAGGATCTGCCTGTCTCGAGATGGAAGGAACCGACTCCCACAGACCCTCCTGTGCTTTTTTCGAACCGGGCTATCTCATCTGCGAGCCTCTGAACGGCAGCACCCTCATCTTCACCAGGAGCCTTTGAAAGGCTCTCAAGGCCGTTAACAGAGACAAATAAAATTAAAGATAAAATAAGGACCAAACGCCAGTACCATCTTTTCATGTCTTCTTCTCCTTCGCATTTTTAAACTTTATTGAGATTATTTTAAAGCAATGTGAGTGAAATCTCAATTTTTCATTTTCAGAGGAGAACAAAAATTGAGGTCATAAGTCCTTTTACATCAGGGGGATAAAAAAGGCAGTTGTCGTTCTTTCCGGCAGATGATATGATTTCTTAATCCGGGAGGAAAGTCATGTTTATAAGAAGATGGATGGTTCTGTTTATCGTCCTGTCACTCAGTGCCGCGGGGTTTGCAGAAGAAGAAACAGATCTAACACTGCGGCTTGAGATCGGGGATTCCTTGCATAGATCAAAAACCATGAGGATAGAAGAAGGGAAGATATTCTCTGCTGCGATAGGAAAGCCCGTTTCGTTTAAAGAGATGATAGATGAGATGAAAAAAGCCCGGTTTGTCTATGTGGGCGAGACGCATGACAGCCTTGCCATGCATGATATTCAGTTCAAGATCGCAGAGGCTCTGTATCTGCAGGACAGGGATCTGAGCATCGGGCTTGAGATGTTTGACGTCACCTGGCAGGAGAAGCTCAACCAGTGGAGCATGGGCATTATGAACGCAGGCGAGTTCATAGACAGGGCAAAATGGTATGAAAACTGGAATTTCAACTTTGTTTATTATAGAGATATCTTCGAACTGGCAAAAAAATACAGGATCCCCATGTATGCGCTGAATGCTCCCAGAGAAATAATCCGCAAAATCAGAATGGGGGGCTGGGGGGCTTTGAGTGAGGAGGAAAAGAATATTGTGCCTGAGCCGGGGCTTTCGAACCAGGACCACAGGCTTCTTATGCAAACGATTTTTGGGGGGATGGATATGCCCGAGGCCATGAAAGGTCATGAACAGATGATGTTCGAAGGACTGTACAGGGCTCAGTCAGCATGGGATGAGGTGATGGCCAAAAATACGCTCTGCGCCGCAGAGGTGGAGGGAAGCAGGGTCATTGTGTTTGCGGGTTCAGGACATCTGTTGTATAACCTCGGGATCAACCGCCGGGTTTATGAGAGAAAGGCTCTTCCTTTCAAGACCGTTGTTTGTGTTCCTGTCCCGGAAGGAGAGGAAAGCATCGAGGTCTCGCGAAGCCTTGCTGATTTTATCTGGGGGATTCCTTTTGAGGAGAGGCCGGAGTATCCTTCGCCCGGGATCGCGCTGAAAAAAGTGGAAGGTCTGGATAATCCTGTCATTGAGCGTGACCCGGTATCAGGAGTTGCGAAAGGACAAAACTTCAAAAAGGGTGATATTATTTTATCTGTTGACGGAAAAAAGTATGCTTCCATAAACGATCTGAGAAAATATCTTTCCCGATTCAGTTGGGGAGATGAAGTCTGTTTCCGGATGCTTCGGGAAGCAGTGGCGATAGAAACAAAGCTGGTTTTTAAAGACGGATGAGAAAAATAGATGATCATCCTATGGATTGGCTTTCTTGAATTTGTTTGAATGAATGGTTAGAATAAACAGGTAAAATATCCTGGACAGCGGACAAATTAAATGGAAAAAAACAAAGATTATTATCAGATTGAGAAAAGGATTCAGGAGTACAAGCTAGAAATCGACAGAATGGAGGAAGAAGAAGATATCGATAAGGAAAGGATCAAACAGCTCAGGGATTCCATAAAGAAGGAATGGGAGAAGATCAAACCCCAACTCACATCCCTCCACTTCGTGCAGATCGCCCGGCACCCGGACAGGCCTTATACGCTGGATTATATCGAAGCTCTGACTGATGATTTTTTGGAGTTTCACGGAGACAGGCGCTCAGGTGATGATCCTGCGATCGTGGCCGGATTCGGGACGTATAAGGAACGGACAGTAGTGATTATCGGACACCAAAAAGGACGGAAGACAAGAGAGAGGATCGCTAGGAATTTTGGCCAACCCAATCCCGAAGGATTTCGAAAGGCATTGAGAATAATGAAGTTAGCTGAAAAATATGGATACCCTGTCATTACGTTTATAGATACGCCGGGTGCCTATCCCGGTTTAGAAGCAGAAGAGAGGGGTCAGGCGGAAGCCATCGCCTACAACCTCAAAGAGATTTCAAAGCTGGAAGTTCCTATTGCCAACATTGTCATCGGAGAAGGAGGAAGCGGCGGTGCGCTTGGCATAGGAGTGGGAGATTGGCTTTTGATGCTTGAAAATTCTTTTTATTCTGTCATCTCTCCCGAAGGATGCGCTGCGATCCTCTGGAAAGACCAGAGCGCTGTCTCAAAGGCCGCAGAGAACCTCAGATTTCTGGCAGAGGACCTGATGGAGTTTGGCGTAGCAGATAAAATAATAAAGGAGCCACCAGGAGGAGCCCATGTTAACTGGCTGGAGACATTTAACAATGTGGATAAGGAACTGAAAAAGACCCTGAAAGAGCTTGAGAATATGTCTGTTCAGAAGCGTCTTGAACACAGGTATAAAAAGTACAGGAAGATAGGTTTTTTTGGGGAAAATAATGAGTCAAAGTAAGAACAGGGAGCCGTCCTCCATCAAAGGGACCAGAGATATCCTGCCGGCGGAATCCAGAAAGTGGCAGAGGGCGGAAAGGGAAGCAAAAAGATTATTTGAGCTGTATGGATACAAGGAAATCAGGACACCCGTTTTTGAATCCACAGAACTTTTCAAAAAGGGCACCGGGGAGACCTCCGATGTGGTTATCAAGGAGATGTACACATTTACAGACAAAGGAGGCCGGTCCCTGACGTTAAGGCCGGAATACACACCATCTGTTGTCCGGTCGATCATAGAAAACAGGCTTTATTTGAAGTCCGATCTGATGAGATTTTATTTTATCGGGCCTATGTTTCGGTATGACAAACCTCAAAAAGGCCGCTACCGACAGTTCCATCAGGCAGATATTGAAGTATTCGGGGAGAAGGATCCTGAAGTGGATGCGGAAATAGTGGTGATGGCCTTTACGCTGCTGAAAAATCTCGGAGTCAGAGGGATAAAAATCCTTATAAATTCCGTAGGATGCAGAAAGTGCCGTCCTGAATACCACAAAAAGTTAAGGACAGCCGCGGAAGAGCAAAGGGCAAGGCTCTGTGAGGACTGCCAGAGAAAAATCGATACAAACCCTCTCCGTATTTTTGACTGCAAGAAGGATAACTGCAGGAACGCAGCTCTAGGGTTTCCGAGGATCACAGAATTTCTCTGTGAGGAATGCCGCAGCCATTTTGAAAAATTTTGCCGGCTGCTTGATTTTTATGGCTTGAAATATACGGTTGATCCGCAGTTGGTAAGAGGCCTGGATTATTACACCAAGACGACCTTTGAGGTCACTAGTTCTCAACTGGGTGCGCAGGACGCAGTCTTAGGAGGCGGCCGTTATGATGAGATGATGAAGGATTTCGGGGGCCCCGATATTTGCGGCACAGGATTTGCCATGGGAATGGAGAGGCTCCTTTCCGTAATGCCGGACAAAGATGAGCCTGAGAGATTCCTTTATATCGTGCATTTGGGAGAGGAAGCCAAGAAAGTCTCCATGGAGCTGGCACAGTATTTCCGGGGAAAGGGAGTTGAGTGTGTGCTGGAGTATAAGGACAGGAAGCTAAAAAAACAAATGAGCCGGGCTGACAAGCTGAAGGCCGCATGGACCCTTGTAGTGGGAGACGAGGAGATAAAGAAAAAGAAATACCAGTTAAAGGATATGAAGACAGGGGACCAAAAGGAAGTCACAAAGGAAGAAGCATTAAAAGGAATGATCTGATATAGAGAGAATGTTCCATCAATCTATACAGGAGACGCCATGAAACCCAAGAGCATAGTGAATGGGAAGCGGACGCACTTTTGCGGGGAGTTGCGTAAAAAAGATGTGGATAAAGAAGTTATTCTCTTTGGCTGGGTGAACAGGGTCAGAGACATCGGGAATCTTGTCTTTATAGACCTAAGAGATAGAGAAGGTCTGGTTCAGGTCGTCATCTCTTCAGAACAGAAGGACCTTTTAGACAAAGCAAAAAATATTCGCATGGAGTATGTGCTGGCTGTAAGGGGAGTTGTGAAACCCAGAGAGAAGGACATGAGGAATCCTGAACTCGCCACAGGAGACATTGAGGTCCCGGTCAAGGAAATGGAAGTTTTCAGTCCGAGCGAAACCCTTCCATTTGTCATCTCCGATCCTGTTAAGGCGACTGAAGAGATGCGGTTCAAATACAGGTATCTTGACCTGAGAAGGCCTTCCATGCAGAGGAACGTCAGACTTCGCCACAGGGCAGCCATGACCGTCCGTAATTTCTTGGATAAAAAGGGCTTTTATGAAATAGAAACACCTTTTTTAACAAAATCGACTCCGGAGGGGGCCAGGGACTATCTCGTGCCCAGCCGTGAGTACAAAGGCCGCTTTTTTGCCCTTCCCCAGTCTCCGCAGATTTTTAAGCAGATATTCATGATATCAGGATTTGACAGATATTTTCAGATCGTCAGATGTTTCAGGGATGAGGACTTGAGAGCTGACAGACAGCCGGAATTCACCCAGATAGACATGGAGATGAGCTTTGCAGAACAGGAGGATGTGTTTTCCGTAACAGAAGAGATGATGACTTGTTTGTTTGATTTGATCGGAGTTCAATTGGAGCGTCCCTTTCCCAGGATCACATATGAGGAGAGTATGGAAAGGTTTGGAACAGACAGACCTGACCTCAGAAACAGGATGGAAATAAAGGATCTTACGGATACAGGGGCACGCATAGATTCCAGAATTATCAAATCAGCCCTTCAGTCAGAAGGAGTGCTCAAAGGACTTGTGGTTCAGGACGGAAAAAACCTCTCAAGAAGCCGGCTGGATAAAGTAGGAAAAAAAGCCAGAGAACTGGGAGCCAAAGGGATCATATGGATCAAAAAAGAAGAACAAACCTATGCATCTCCTTTGAAGCTCAAACCAGAGGACTTTGCTCAAATATGGCAAAAGTCAGGAGCTGGAGATGATGATCTCCTTCTGCTTGTAGCAGACAAAAAAGAGACAGCCCTGTGTGTGCTCGGGGAGCTGAGAACGGATTTTTTTTCTCAAGAAAAAACAGGCAGCGTAGATTTTCAATTTGCATGGATAACGGATTTTCCTCTTTTCGAGTGTAGCGAAGATGAAAACAAGCTGGTGTCCATGCATCATCCTTTTACATCGCCCAGAAAGGAAGATATGTCTGAACTGGAAAAGGAGCCCCTTAAAGTAAAGGCGGATGCCTATGACCTGGTCGTAAATGGGATTGAGATCGGCGGAGGCTCGATAAGAATAAAGGACAGGGATACCCAGGAAAGGATATTCAGGGTTCTCGGGCTGGATAAAAAGGAACAGGAGCGAAAGTTCGGATTCTTCTTGAAAGCCCTGACTTACGGCGCTCCTCCGCATGGAGGGATAGCCATGGGTTTTGACCGTATTGTCATGATGTTAGTTGGAGAAAAATCCATCCGTGATGTGATACCTTTTCCAAAGACCACCAGTTCTCTTTGCCTTATGACTGATTCTCCGTCCGAGATCGATGAAATACGGCTTAGAGAGCTGGGGATCCGAATTAGTGAAAAACATAAAGGGGGAACAAAGAATGAAAAAGAGTAACAATGTTTTGAGTACTGATTTTCAAAAAGCGTTAGATTTGGGACGGCCGCCTAACATAAAAGCACTGTTTCCCAATTCAAAGGCCTTGATTGTGAGCGGGAAATTCATAGACAGGGCAGTTCTTAAAAAAGGCAGATCCATATGCATGGCTGCCAACGGACGAAACCATTTTGTTATCCGCGGGGCGCTCAAAGCAGCCCAGAGAGCGAATTCGGTCATGATTATTGAGATCGCTAAGTCAGAGGGAGGGGCCGATGCTTACTGTGCTGTGAACTACTGGAATATGGCCAGGCAGGTCGATGCCGTGTGTAATGAGCTGGGCATAACCGTGCCCGTGGCGATTCATGCGGACCATTACACCATAAAAAAGAAAGAAGATATCGAACCCGCACGCACAGAGATCCCCACTTTGTTTGAAGCGGGAATGACCTCTATTGCCATAGATGCCTCGCACCTCCCGGAGGATGAGAATTTGCTGGCAAACCTGGAACTCAGCAGATATGTTCCTGACTGGGCCTCTTTAGAGACCGAGGTGGGAGAGATAAAAGGGAAAGAAGGCCTGTCCACAGAAGAAGAAGCCCAGTTTCAGATTCAGGGGCTTAATGCGCATGATATCTTTCCGGATTGGATCGCGCTCAACAACGGGACTACCCATGGAATCGAAGAAAGCGATGCAGGCATTCAGGTGGGCCTCACTTCCAGGATACACAAAGCGGTTGAAAAGTACCATATTTCCGGCGCCCAGCACGGGACTTCAGGAAACAGCTCTGACAGGCTTCGGAAGATAGCGCAAAAGACCCGGACCACAAAAGCTAATGTGGCCACAGCGCTCCAGATGATATCCTGGGGATTACAGGTCAATGATTATGGAAATGCCCGGCAGGATAAAGATGGTAGCTTCATTAAACTGGAAGGAGAAGGCGTGACAGAGGACATGTGGCAGAAGATGAAGGCCTATGCAGAGGAAAAAGGCCTTAAGGGAGGAAATTATAAAAAATTGAATCTTCCTTTTGAGAACAAACTCCTGGGGCAGCCCAGAGAAATAAGAGAACGGATGATAAAAAGGGTGGAGGATTTTGTTTTTCACATGCTGGTGGATGTATTCAATGCCAAAGACACAGCCCCCGTTGCTCTGGATGCCATATTAGAAGCCGGCTCCTGCGACCCGGGCCCCAAGGTTGGCCGGATAGACAACCCTGCAGAATGGACTGCTGATAAAATCAGAGAGAAAGCGCAGGCTTTCTCCGGCGGGAAAAGGTGAACAGGACACTTTCTGGGGGAGCTTAAGACTGTTTAACAAACTACCATAGCCTTATTAAAGAATGAAATACGCTTACTTTGCTTCAACCGGGAGGACAGGAACCGATTTTTTCACTATGTTATTTAATGATGTGGTGAAAAATTGTTGGAGCCTTCACGAACCCAAACCCGCGTTCAGGAGAAAGGCATCAAAGCTAATATCCAGGCCTTACAGTTTTTTTGATTACACTTATTTTAAAATTCCGAGAGTCTACCGTCATTTAAAAAGAAAAGAAGAGTGGTATGTGGAGACCAATTATCATCTTTTTGCAGCTATCCCATTGATTAGAAAAGCATTCCCGGAATCGCTCGTTTTTCATCTCATAAGGGATGGAAGAGATGTCACTACATCGTGGCTCAACAAGTTCCGCTACATAACCAATGACCACATTGTCCCCTTTGATATTCCCGGAGACAAGGCCCGGGAAGACTGGGAGACATGGAACCCTCTGCAAAAACTTGCCTGGTACTGGAAAACAGTCAACAATCATATTTTAACCACTCCTTCGGATCTTCTGGTCAAATTCGAAGATATTTTTCAAGGTGAGAAAAAGGGGTGTTTCGAAATATTGGACATGTTCGAAGGGATTGAGTACCGACGGGAACAGGTTATGGAACTACTTTCCGAGAAAGTCAATGAAAACAAGAACGATTTTTTCCCGAAATATCAGGAATGGCCTGATACTTGGAAGGGACAGTTCTGGGAAATTGCCGGAAAAACAATGGAGTCCTTTGGTTATAGAGAATAATCCAGGTTACATATCCTATCGCTTTTAAATCTTCGGCTTTACAGAAAAAATGCTTGACATGGGGATGAAATTCTTCTATATTACCGAAGATATTGTAAGGAGTGACATATGAAATTTTTATCAAGGCAGGAAGAACTTCTCCTTCTTTCCATTTTAAGGCTGGGTGAGAATGCTTATGGTGTGCCTATCCGCCGGCATGTCTCAGATGTGACCGACAAATACTGGTCTATCGGGGCGATTTATGATGTGCTGGATAGACTGGCAAGAAAAGGACTGGTGTCCACAATCACAGGAGAGCCTGAAAAAAAAAGAGGGGGAAAAAGCAAAAGATTCTATAGAATAACGAAACAGGGGGTCAGAGCGCTTGAAGAAGTCAGAGAACTGCAACAAAAAACCTGGATTGACATTTCTGTGCCCTCTTTAAAAAACAGGTGAGATCCATGCCGCACAAGAGACTTATTCCTCCGCCGCTCGCAGCCCGGCTTTTAAAGATGACCGCCAGTTCCGGCGATTATGACTCTGCTTTCGGAGACCTCATTGAAACATTTGAATATATTGCCGAAAAAGAGGGGCACAAAAAAGCCAGGAGGTGGTTCTGGAAAGAAGTCCTGAAATCCTTGTCAGGTTTTATAAAGAACAGAACACACAGGAGTGCCGCCATGATCAAAAACTATGTTAAGATCGCCCTTAGAAATATCAGCCGGAACAAAATCTTTACTCTGATAAACACCCTGGGATTAGCCGTTGGAATGGCCTGTTTCATCTTGATAACACTCTGGATCCAGGACGAGATGAGCTATGACAAGTTTCACGCCAATAAAGATGACCTTTACCTGCTTACCGTCATTCATCCCGACAGCGTTATGGATCCCAATGTCCCCTATGCTCTGGCCCCGCGTTTGGCAGATGAAATTCCTGAAATCGTTCATTTCACCCGGATATACAGCCTTGGCAGCATGAGGACATGCACTTTCAAATACCAGCCGAGTCAGGGGATGCCCGTCATGCACTATGAGACCAGCGTCGATCTGGTCGATTCTTCCTTCTTTAACATGTTCTCTTTTCCGTTTGTGTACGGGAATGCCGAGACGGCTTTTCGAGATTCTCATTCACTTGTCATAACGAATAGAATCGCTGCCAAATACTTCGGTCGGGACAATCCGATGGGAAAGACTCTGACTCTGAATAATCAAGAAGACCTGGTTGTCTCAGGTGTGATCGACATTCCTTCCAATTCCCACCTACAAATGGATTTCATTGCCCCGCTGTCAGAACGACTTAATAACGATTGGAACTGGAGGGATCCCTCCTATGTGCTCTTGGAAGGAAAATCTTCTCTGTCAGATGTGAGAGAAAAAATCGAAGGAGCTTTAAGCCGGCACAGTCCTTATCCCTTTGCCGACACCCTTAAAATCGATATGCTGCCCCTTACCAAAGTCCACTTAAGTTTCGGCCGTCGCATGTATGTATACATCTTTTCGGTGATTGCGGTCTTTATTCTGCTTATAGCTTGTATCAATTACATGAATCTGGCCACAGCCGGTTCAGCCAATCGAGTCAGAGAAGTCGGGATGCGCAAAGTCATGGGAGCCAAACGTCATGAGCTCATCCAGCAATTCCTGGGCGAGTCCATCCTGATGTCAGCTGTCGGTTTTGGCCTCTCTCTTATTCTGGTGAGAATAGGGCTTCCCTTAATCAACAGTTTTACCGCCAAGCAATTGGACTTTTCGCTTCTCTATAAACATTCGATGTATCTATATTTGTTAGGGCTTATTTTGATCGTGGGTTTGGTGTCAGGTCTCTATCCGGCCTTTTTCCTTTCTTCCAACCGGCCGGCTGTAACTCTCAAAACATCTTCTCCTTTCAGATCCAAGCGTTCTTCATTCCGGGTAGTCACGGTAGTCGGACAGTTTGCCGTCTCTGTACTGCTTATTTCCTGTACAGCCGTGGTCTTTCAGCAGTTGGATTTTATTCAGAAAAGGCCTTTGGGCTTTAGCCTTGATCATGTGGTGAAAGTTCCGATCAATCCCGTCCTTATGAACCGGTTTCAGAGTTATAAGAATGACCTGCTTCAGAATACGAATATCCTGAACGTCACAGCCGGTCAAGCCGATCCCTATGATGAAGATTACAAAACCTCTGGTGTGGAATGGAAGGGAAGGACCCGAAGATGTCCCCTAACATCAGATATAGCATCGTGCAGTCCGATTATATGGAGACCTTTGGGATGGAGGTAATGGAAGGCCGGTCTTTCCAAAGCGGCTCTATGGCTGATATGAGAAATTATGTCATAAACGAAAAAGCGGCCGAATACATGGGCATGGAAGATCCTGTGGGCCAAAAGCTCGTTTTCTGGGGAACGACAGGAACCATCATAGGAGTGGTTCAAAACTGCCACCATGTCTCCTTACATCGGGAAATCATGCCTCATATCTATACCATCAATCCACGCCATTACGATGCTTTGAAATATGTTTTCATCAAGATTACAACGGTGAATGTTCCGGATGCCTTAAAACATATAAAAGAGACCTCAATGAGCTATGCCCCGAATTTTCCTTATGAGTACCTTTTTATCGACCAGGGGATCCAAACCCTTTATCAGTCTGAACATAAATTGGGTAGGATTTTCAGTGCCTTTGCATTTTTGGCGGTTTTTATATCCTGCCTGGGGATTTTCGGGCTGGCCTCCTTTACGGCCGAAAAGAAAACCAAAGAAATTGGAATCCGTAAGGTCCTGGGTGCGCCTGTTTCTCATATTGTGATTCTCCTGTCCAAGGAGTTTTCCCGCTGGATCCTCCTGGCCAATATCATAGCCTGGCCTATAGGCTGGTATGCTATGAGTAAATGGCTGCAAAGTTTTGCCTACCGGACCGGATTGAATCCGCTGCCGTTTATCTTTGCAGGACTGCTTTCATTAATGGTCGCTGCGCTTCCGGTAGGCTATCAGGCCGTAAAGGCGGCCGTCGCTGATCCTGTGGATTCTCTCCGCTACGAGTAGGCCCTTCTTTTCTCTTACTGTAAATTATTCCAATCAGCCGTGACAAACAGATCCAGGAATTCCTTGGCAAAAGGCGAACCTTCGATCCGGCCCGAACCCAGAGATTCAATGAACAGGCTGGTTCTTCATTTTTACTATATGGTTTAGCCAGTTTTTCGAGCACCTCTGGTTTTGTGGTATTGGTCTGCATTGGGAGTGAATGGGTCATGTTCAGTTTTTGAATAATATCTTCTCTGATGAGTTGCTCAAAATTCTTCTCTGAAACATGATCAACGACCCTTGATAAGGGGCTGTATAAAAAGCCGCTGTAATGGAAATACTCACCGGGAACGCCTTCGCACGTTTGCGTCAGATGACGCCTTAAAGTGATATCGTATTTTTTATAATTATATTCCGACATCAATGCCGTCAAATCTGGCTGATTGTCTTCAAGCCATTTCTTCATATTGTCAAAATACTCAATATAACCGGGCCAGTAGTCTTTAATGGCTCCATCCAGATCAAGTTTGCCTTGCTCCACTAATCTCAGAATAATGGTCTATTATTATTTCTTCCAAGTTTTGTTGCGGATCGTTTTATAAAAGTTCCTTTCCCCTCAATGATCATAAGTAATTTTTATTCGAATTTTTTTACTTGACATTGAATTATTTATATATATAAATATAACAATATTAACCTGGATTATTCACAAGTCGAGGTTGCTGCAGATGCGAGGCACAGGGTGCGAAGCGGTGGTCCTTCACCGCGAGTACCCTGTAACGAAGCAGATGCAGTAAGATCGGCTTGCCTCGATGGTAAAAAAATGGCGATTAAAATAAATGTAAATACAAACAAAATATTTTCTGTTGATATTTCTGTAAAAAGCAGGTAAATCCTTGAATGCAAAACAAAAAAAATGATCATCGCCATTTTTTTATGAATAGGTCAGGTTAAATACGTATATAAAGAATAGTTAATGAGAGAGGCATAATTCGATTTTTTTACTTTAAAAGGGGTATTCTTTAAATGAAAGAGATGTATATGAACGAAAGTGAGATCTTAAAGGCCATTGCTCACCCTGTGCGTTTGCATATTATAGATCTCTTGCTCATAGGGATCCCAAAGGATGCCTGCAGCGTTAATTCTCTTCAGAAAGAATTGGACATACCTCAGCCTACCCTTTCTCAACATCTCCAGGTATTAAAAAGCCACGGGATCATTGATGGAGAAAAACAAGGAGTTAAAGTGTGTTATAAGGTGGTTGATAAGCGTGTGATCGAAATTTTGCAAGTATTAAAAAAATAGCTAAATATCATGCAGAAAAAGAAAATTGTTCTTATCGGAATTGGAAACAGTCTGCTCTCGGATGATGGTATCGGTCCTTTTCTGGCGAAAACAATAGGGCAAAAACTTGATATCCCTTTCAATTCCATCACACACCTTTCGCTTGATCTTTTGGACCTAGTTCTTGGTCATCAGATCATCTATATTTTTGATTCTTTTCATAACTCTGAACTCCCAGCAGGGGAGGTCGTGCCCCTCACTCTCCGTGATCTGGAATACCAACAAAATCCTACTTATTCCCATGGCGTTACCATTCCTATCATATTCAGAATCGGAAAAAAGATTTATCCGGAAATGCCTGGAGATATTCGCATTTTCGGCATTAATGTCTCTGACAACCAGACTATATCCGAGTCTTTTTCGAACGAAATAAATAACAAAGTTGAGGAAATCAGCAATCATTTATTAAAAAAAATCCAATACGATGCTGGAGGAAAAATATGAAGGAGAAGGAACGTTTAGGGTTTTTTCTCTGTGAGTGCAGTCAAAATATTTCTGGCACAGTGGATGTCCGTAAGATCAAGGACGAACTCCAGAGACTGCCGGACGTGGTTACAGCAGAAGTAACCAACCTGTACTGTTCCGCAGAAGGAAAAGCTGAGATCATTGAAAGCATCAAAAAAAACAAACTCACTAAAATTGTGATCGGAGGTTGCTCTGTAAAACAGCACGAACACACTTTTATGAAGGTGCTTGAAGAGGCGGGATTGAATCCTTATTTCATGCAGTTGGTCAACATCCGCGAACATGTCGCCTGGGTGACAGATGACAAGGATAAAGCCACTGCCAAGGCCATGGCTCTGCTGAAGGCCGCGTATCACCGCGTCCAGTTCCATGAGGCTTTTGAGAAAAAAGAGATAGATGCCAATGCCGATGTCTTGGTTGTAGGCGGTGGATTGTCTGGATGCGAAGCTGCCCTCAATCTTGCCTCGGAAGAGCGAAAAGTCTATCTGGTGGAAACCCAGCCAAGCCTGGGCGGGCAGGCTACTAAATATGAGAATTCTTTTCCAGATCTGGAATGCTGTTCATGCATGATTCTGCCCAAACTGCAGGAGGTTATGGAGAATCCCCATATTGAACTTCTTAATTACAGCGATGTTGAGGAGGTTGTGGGCTTTTTCGGAAATTTTGAAGCCACCATCAACAAGAAAGCCAAATACGTGATTCCGGATAAGTGCATTGGTTGTAACGAATGTTTAGCGCCTTGCCCTGTGGAAGTTCCCAACGAATATGATGATTATCTTGGTAAGCGAAAGGCCATCCATTTTCAGGTTACTGGGGCCACTCCTTACCTTCCTGTTATTGACAAAGAGACCTGTCTGAGGTTCAAAGGGGAGGGCTGCACAAAGTGCAGGGATGCCTGTCTGTTTGATGCCATAGACTATGATGATAAGGACGAAAAGATTGATCTTTCAGTGGGCTCTGTGGTTTTAGCCATAGGATTTGAAACGTTTGATCCGGCCCTCATTCCCAATCTGCATTTTGCTCCGGATACTGACGTCTACACAGCGCTGCAGTTCGAAAGGATAATATCCAATACCGGGCCCACTTCTGGAAAACTGGTCAAACGGGACGGAACCAAACCAAAATCATTGGTCATGGTCCACTGTGTGGGAAGCCGCGACAAACGCTACAAAAATTACTGTTCCAATATCTGCTGTTCCGTGCTGCTGAAAATGAGTGCTCAAATACTGGAAGAGAAGTTAGCCGAAGGGATTCAGATCACCCATGTGTACCGTGATATGACTATTGGTTCTACTGGCATGGAAGAGATGTATGAAGACCTCAAAGAAGAAGGAGTTAAGTTCATTAAGGTTCCTAATCCCAATGACATAGCTCTCAACTCACAGAACGGTCAAGCACAGGTTACTCTTCCTAAGGAGACTCTAAACGCAGATATGGTGGTTCTGGCTACAGCGATGGTTCCGAACAAGAAAGCCGAAAAGCTTATTGAAATGCTGATGCTGAGCAAGGATGAAGAGGGATATGTGATGCCTACTCACAGAAAAATCAATGCGGTCTCAACCCCTGTTGAAGGGGTGTTTGTGGTAGGAAGCGTCAGCTATCCTAAAGATATAACTCATTCGATCATTGACGGTGCGGCTGCTTCAGGAAAGATTGCTTTTGAACTCAAGCCGGGAAAGAAGCTTCAAATAGAGACCCTGATCTCAACCATCGATGAGGATGAATGTTCAGGATGTAAGACTTGTATTTCTATATGCCCGTATAAAGCTATTGGTTATGACAGCGAAAAGGGCATCTCTGTTATCAATGAGATCCTTTGTAGAGGATGTGGATCTTGTGTGGCAGCCTGCCCCTCAAATGCCATAACGGCGCGGCTTTTTGAAGACAACACTATTTTAGCTGAATTAGGAGGATTGTTATGACTGGGACAAAATTTGAACCTAATATTGTGGCTTTTGTCTGCAATTGGTGTTCTTACGGCGGAGCTGACATTGCAGGCAGCATGAGACTGAAATACCCACCTAATGTCAAACTGCTCCGGGTCATGTGTTCCGGACGAGTTGATCCTGAATTCATCATGGAAGCTTTTCGCAGAGGTGCTGACGGAGTCATGGTTCTGGGCTGTCATCCCAAAGACTGCCATTATATAGAAGGCAACTACAAAGCCCTGAAACGCTACAATATGCTTAAACCTTTGTTAGATCAGTTCAATATTGAGCAGGACCGGCTTTATCTTGACTGGGTCTCAGCATCAGAAGGCGAAAAGTTCGCCCGTGTTTCTAGAGAGATGAATGAGAGAATAACGAAACTGGGGCCGTTGAACTGGGAAAAAGCCATTGGTCCTGTTCGAAGCACGGAGGTGTTATCATGAGTGACAAACCAAAAATAGCCATATACTGGTGTTCCAGCTGTGGTGGCTGTGAAGAGGCGGTCGTGGATTTGAATGAGGCCATTCTTGACGTAGTGGATGCGGTGGACATTGTGTTCTGGCCTGTGGCCATGGATTTCAAATATGACGATGTGAGAAATCTTGAAGATGGAGAGCTTCTGGCATCTTTTATCAACGGAGGCATCCGTCTTTCTGAACAGGAGGAGATCGTCAAGCTGCTGAGGAAAAAATCTCAGCTTGTGTTTGCCTTTGGAAGCTGCGCTGTTATGGGCGGGATTCCTGGGCTTGCCAATATGACAAACCGGGAAGGAATTTTCACAAGGGTGTACAAAGAGATCGAATCTAATGATAATCCGGAAAATATCGTACCCCAAACAGAATTTAAATTGGAAGGTAAATATGACCTTAAGCTTCCTGAGTTCTATAATTCTGTCTTCCCTCTAGACCAGATCATCCCTGTGGATTATTACATCCCCGGTTGCGCTCCTTCTCCCGAGACCATAACAGATGCGTTTACAGCCATTCTTGAAGGCAAACTTCCGGAAAAAGGCAGTGTGCTTAGCCCTACAAAATCCCTGTGCGACACCTGTCCCAGAAAAGACACCAAGCCGGATAAAATAGAAATCGAGAGATTCATTGAGCCCCATCACTATGATAAGCTGGATGATGAGAGATGTTTTCTGGAGGCAGGCATCATCTGTATGGGGCCGGCCACAAGAGGGGGATGCGGTGAACGCTGCATCAATGCCAACATGCCCTGTCGGGGTTGCTATGGGCCTCCCAATGATGTCAAAGACCAGGGAGTGCGTATGATGAGTGCTCTGGCGTCTCTTATCAAAACTGATAAAGAAGAAGAGATTCCAAAGGTCATTGAAACTCTGCCTGATTTGATAGGTCCTCTTTACATGTACGGATTGCCGAGCTCTATCCTGTTCCGCAAAAAGATCAAATAAACGCGGAAAAAGAACAATGACCACGAACATTTTAAAGCAAAAGCAAATGAGATGGAGGAAAAAGTGAGTAATAAACATATATCAATTTCACCAATCACAAGATTGGAAGGCCACGGCAACATAGAAATTTTTCTCAATGATGAGGGCAATGTGGAACGGGCCGTTCTTCAAGTGCCGGAACTGCGGGGATTTGAAAAATTTTCAGAGGGCAGATCCTCTGTGGAAATGCCCCGAATCACCCCTAAGATCTGCGGTGTATGCCCCACCGCTCATCACATGGCTTCGCAGAAGACCCTTGATGACCTCTATCATGTGGATCCGCCTTCCACAGCGAAAAAGATCCGTGAGCTGATGTATTCAGCTTTCATGATCGAGGACCACGCTCTCCATTTTTACTTTCTAGGAGGGCCTGATTTTGTGGTAGGACCCGATGCGCCCAAAGGCTCACGCAATATCCTGGGAGTGATCGATAAAGTCGGTCTGGATGCCGCCAAAGTGGTTATCAAGAACCGCAAACAGTGCCGCGAGATCATCACAGATCTTGGAGGACGGGTGATCCACCCTGTAAGCGGACTGCCCGGCGGTGTATCCAAAGGCATTACCAAAGAAGACCAGGAAAAATTCAAAAAGTATGCTGATGAGGCAGTGGCATTCGCTCAGTTTACGGTTCAGCTTTTTAAAGACGTAGTGCTGAAAAATGATGAATACGTTAAGATCATCACTTCTGACCCATACACACATAAAACCTACTACATGGGACTTGTGGATAAGAACAACCATGTCAATTTCTATGACGGCCAGCTGCGTGTTGTGGATCCCGAAGGAAAAGAATTCGCCAAATTCAATGGGAGCGATTACAAGGACCACATAAGCGAGCATGTGGAAAAATGGAGCTATATCAAATTCCCGTTCCTTAAGAACATAGGATGGAAGGGATTCGTGGACGGCAAAGACAGCGGGGTTTACCGTGTGGCGCCTCTGGCCCGTCTCAATGCATCTGACGGCATGGCCACTCCTCTGGCACAGAAGGAATATGAATTCATGTACGACACCCTGGGCGGAAAACCCGTACACCACACTCTGGCTTTTCACTGGGCGCGGGTAGTCGAACTCTTGTATGCAAGCGAAAGGCTTCAGGAACTGGCTCATGACGAAGATATCCTTAAGCCGGATATCCGGACTCTTCCTGATTCCGTTCCCACAGAAGGAGTGGGTGTGGTGGAAGCTCCGCGTGGAGTCCTGATACACAATTATGTGACAGATGAAAGAGGCATCATCCAAAAAGCCAATCTTCTGGTGGCTACGGTTCACAATTCAGCTCCTATTGCCATGAGCGTTGAGAAAGCAGCCAAAGGCGTCATTAAAAATTTCCAGGTGGATGACGGAATGCTCAATAAAGTGGAAATGGCTTTCCGTGCTTATGACCCCTGCCTCGCGTGCGCCACTCATTCTCTTCCCGGAAATATGCCCTTGAGAGTCAAGATCTTTAAATCCGACCGTACGGTTCATGATGTGATCGAAAGAATCTAACATATGGGGACGTCCCATTAGGGGACACCCTAGTCTAGAACCCCGCATTTACGTAGGGGGCATTTTACCAAAAAGCAAGGGCTTTCTGGTCCTAATTCATCGGAAACCGCGTCATCTACAGACTTACGGCCGCAGAATGGCAGTGGTGTATTAAAGGAAAATATTCCAAAGGAAGACAATTGAGAATATTTTTTTATATCCAACGGCTTCAGTAATATAGTGTGGTACCTTATGGAGCGTCCCCATAAATTTTTGACATATTCACACCTCTGTGATAAAAGCGATACAAAGGAGAATACTTATGATGTTAAATGAAAAGTCATTGAAAGTATTGTTTTTTAGTTTAGCTCTTGTTCTGATCATGATCGGGGTGAGCTGTACCAGTACAAGCCTTGAATCAAATGATTGGACTGTCACGACCGATAAGAAAACCAAGACATTTTCTATTGAACACAGTGAACTGGGTCCTGTGCTGAATAAAATGAAGCCTCAGGTTGAAAAAAACAATAAAAAAATATCTCCATCTGATTGGAAAGTGAAGGTTGAGGGAAATCTGATAACAATTATAACAGACAAATCCGAACAGACTGCTTGGGAGATAAAAACTGAGCCGAACTCCATAGGTTTATCCTGTTCCTCAGAGAAAGCCGTGGTCACAGGAAGAGCGCCTGCTTCTGCGGAAAGGATCCCGGCAAGACTCGAAGATCAGGATAATGACATCCTGTACACTTCATTGGGATTGGTTTCCGCTGAAAACATCCACTGTCTTTTTGACAGGTCCACAGACACAATGATTGATTTTTCTGACGGAAGCTTGCTCAGGAGAAATGACCAAGATCCTAGCCTCATGGATGTGGATATCCATGTCGATGAATCGATTTCTATCCAATTGATCCGGGACTATTATATAAATGTCCTCGGTTTAAAATATTACCAGCCCAAACCGGATCGGTTTGAAACCGCACCCATCGCCTGGAGCAGCTGGTATTGTTATTATATGGGAACAACTGAAGAAGACCTAGTCAAAGAAACGGACACTCTCGCCCAATATTTAAAACCCTACGGACTTGAATATGTCCAACTGGATGCCTGCTACACCAGAGGAAATGAGGCCAATTATCTTGAATGGAATAAAGAGGCTTTCCCTAACGGAGGAAAATGGATATTTGATTACATCAAAAGCAAAGGACTTAAACCCGCGCTCTGGGTTAATATTTACGGTTCTAACTATGAAAAAGCTGAATGTGAAGAGAAATATCCTGAAAATTTCTACTTAAGAGACGACAAGGGAGAGCTTTCCAGTGCCTGCTGCACTGCAGATAAGACAGTGGTGAGATTGGATTATACAAATCCTGATGTCATTGAAAGACATTTAAAGCCTATGTTCGATATCCTCAAAAATCAATGGGGCCTTACATATATTAAAGATGCGGGATGGGGAACCTGGATGGATTATTATGAAGAAAATAAAGAACAGGCTTTCGATCCTTCGCGCGACAGCCGGGATGTTTATGTGGAGGTACAAAAAGCATTGAGAGAGACGTTGGGCCCGGACGTTTATATCGGCGGGTGTGCTATGCATGAAGTGGGCCTCGGTTTTGGCATATTTGATGGGTCCCGCATCGGCGGAGATGATAGAGCTGTGTGGTATCCGGAGAAAGAACGGGGTATGTCCATGCAGACCTATTTTCATTCTCTTTTTGGAGGGAATTATTTGAATAACATCGTTTGGCACTGTGATCCGGATGCCGCTATGGTTCGAAGTCCTTTGACCCTTGAGGAAGGGAGAACTGTTGTGACAGCCATTGCTCTTACCGGCCAGCTTTATATGGCGAGTGACTTTATGGCTAGACTTCCCATAAACAAAGTAGAATTATACAGAAAAACAATGCCCACCACACCCATTGTTCCTATCGATCTTTATCCGTACAAAATCGAATCCAATAAAAGAGAAGGCGTTGTTTGGTGCTGTCCTCGAGTTAAAGAATTTCCAAGAGCTATTGACCTTAAAGTGAATGGATCTACAGGCCTTTATGATGTTGTGGCTCTGTTTAACTGGGATGATGAGCAGGATAAAAAGACAGTCGAGCTTGATAAAGACCTTGGTTTAAACAGTGAAAAAGAATATATGGCTTTTGATTTTTGGAATCAAAAGCCTGTCATGGTAACGGATCATTTGATATCCTGCGATATCCCGGCTCATGGAACCCGGGTGTTTGTAATTAAAGAGATCTTAGAGAAACCCCAGTTAGCGGCCACTTCAAGACATATCACCTGTGCCGTGAGTGTCAAAGAAATGAATTGGGATTCTGACAGCAAGACATTGAGCGGCCTTTCAGAAATAATAGTAGGTTCTCCTTATTCTGTCTTCGTACATGTGCCTCTGGGGATGTCTGTTTCAGAGGTCGATTCCAATTCTGAGGTGATGTTTGAAAAAAGGATGGATTCTGTTCTTGAGATCAGATTTTCAGGAGAATTTGACGATGAACAAGAAAACAATTTGGAATGGACTGTCAAATTTGAATGAGAAGGCTACATTTTTCAATAAGAATATTTTTTTCCCTGTCCTTATTTTTTTACTTTTATCCCCCCTGCTCCATTCTGAACTAAAAACAGATAAATCAATTTATGATTTTCAGACTGTTAAAGAAGGAGTGAACGTTCCGGTTTGTTTCACTTTGACTAATTCCGGACCCAATCAAGTGAGAATCACAGAAATCAGGACCTTTGCTGCCTGTGTCCAATCAAGATCCCTCAATGACGCGGTTTTAGAACCCGGAGAAAGCCTGAAAGTGGATTTTGTTTTTGAAAGTTTGGGTTATGGAGGAATCTCCATTAACAAGCCCATTGAGATCTATTATAAAGATTCCCGGAAAAATCCTCTGAAATTATATGTCAAAGGAAAGGTAACCCCTTTGGAAGAATTCCAGGCCCCCATCGGAGAAGTGACTTACAATTATCTGGTGCTCCTGGATATTCGTTCTCCTGAAGCTTATGAAAAAGAACATATACTGGGCTCTATCAATGTTCCTCAAAGAAAATTAAATTCCTGGGCAGAGAAAATAAAAGAGAATCTGCCTGATCAAGTATTGATCTATGTCTGCTCTGAAGAAGGGATCCAAAGTGATGAAGCCGTCAAAGAACTGAGGAAAAGAGGTTACCAACAGTATGTGAGTATTGCAGGCGGGATCAAAGAGTGGAAACGAAGATATAAAGGCCAGTGGATCGTATCAGGGAAGATATAGTTTTATCAAGAATGCGAACAAAGAATATTCTCAAAGGCGGCTGCTTGCTGTTTGCTTTCATTTTGACATCAATCCCTTGCCTGTATTCACAAGAGCTTGTTTTCTTTTATGAACCAACCTGTCCTGAATGCGCTTCGATCAATGATTTTTTAGAGAAAAGAATCCGGAAAAATTATCCCATCAAGATAAAAAAACTGGATATACACCGATCATCCAATGCTGAATTAATGATCGAGCTGGCTGAAGTTTATCAGGCTAAAGATATACTCAAAGGGGGGACTCCTGCTGTTTTTGTCAATGATCTGGCTGTTCATGGAGCCAATAGATCGGTCATGCGAAAAATAGAACAGGCTGTGCGCAAAGCAGTGAGAGAAAAAAAGGGTTCTCCCCTATCACGTTTAGAGCAAAGTGATCCGGCGCTCAAATTATCAAAGAGGGTTACCTTGCCTGTGGTGATTGGTTCAGCGGCTGTTGATTCAATAAATCCATGCGCCTGTGCGGTTCTGGTCCTTCTTCTTGGAACCATATTATTGGCAACAAAAAGAGACATGCGGAGGGTGATGGTTTCAGGTTTTGCCTTTACAGCAGCGTGCTTTATCTCTTATTTACTCATGGGCTTAGGGATGTTTACTGCCGTCAGGCTGATCGGCATCCAGCATTATCTCTATATTTTTGTGGCTGTACTGGCGTTCTTATTGGGAATATGGAACATCAGAGAGGGAAGAGGCCGGATCAAAAAAATCCACACCGGGCTTCCTTCTTTTTTACAGAATAAAGTAAAAAAATCGATCTCAGGGATCACATCAGTGAGCGGATCATTTATCATAGGATTCCTGGTCAGCATTTTTTTGCTGCCCTGCACATCAGGACCTTATGTGGTCATCATAGGAATGCTCAGCAGGACATCCACCCGATTACAGGCTCTGATCTATCTCCTCATCTATAATTTCATTTTTATTATTCCTTTTATTATCCTTATTTTAGCGGTTGGTTTGGGTTTGACCACTACGGCAAGAGTGGAAAAATGGAGAGGCAGAAATCTCTCCAGATTTCAGGTTATAACAGGTGTCGTTATGATCCTGATCGGCTTCATTTTAACCGCACTTTTAATATGGGATAAGATCTAAAAATAAAAGAGACAATAAAGGCATCAGTTTCAAACTAACTTATATATTATCAGTAAGTTGCCATGGTCCGACCCCAGAATGACATAATTAGCAGAAGGTCACTCGCGCTTGTACAGCTCCCTGCGTCGCCCTCCTTCTTCTTGGAGAGGTTCGCTCGCCTCTTGCGGGCGTTCTTCGCCTGGTCGATGGCTTTCACAATCCAGATGGCCATCTCCCGCTCCATCCGGTAGAGGTAGTTTTTTGCTTCGTAGGTGGCCTGAAAGTCCTCCCCTGTGAGGAGGACGCCCCGGAACTTCATCAACTGCTTGTACATTCCGATGAGGAATCCGGGCTCATAGCGTTTGCCATCTATGCGGGCCGTCTGCCCCATGAACATGAGTTTGAGCTTGCTCGTCACCGTCTTGTAGTTGCCCGCATCGGCGATGGCGATCTGCTCGTCGTAGCCGTTGGGATGCTCCGTGTTGGTCGAGTACACGCTCTTCATCGCCCAGGTCGCTAGAGCGTCGTCCTTGGTGTCGATGATCAGGTCGATGTCCGAGCGGGCCGAGAAATGGCCTTTGATTATGCTGCCTGTGAGAATGAAGGAGTACGCGGCCCCTTCGGCCCTGGCATCGATCTCGGACGTGAATCGGGTGAAGGCCGCATCGATGATCCGGAGCCGGGCGGCGATGTCGGCGTTGGAGGCGTGCCACTTCAGGTCGCGGGCGACCTTGGCCTTCCACCGCTCCGTGCGGACATGCTCGAGGACGGCCTCGTCCGGCGGGGTCGAATTCTCGTCCAGCAGTGCCTTGATTCGTTTGAGCCTCGCTCCCTGGATAAGGGCGTAAGCGAGGTTGTCCCGGGTGAGGCTGTGGTTCGCTAAGTCGACGCCCTCAGCTTCGAGGAGGCGTCTGGCGACGATAAAAGCGGCCCTGTCGGGGATGTTCTCGGCAGCGCAGACGGGAATGGCCAGAACGGCGGCCAGGCCGAGCGCCAGGAGCATCGCGTGTTTGACCTTCATCGTTCGTACCCCTTCGGCAGGGACGAGAGCGTATCCCGAATCCCGGAGCTTCCTTGTTTAAGGTTAGGAATTTGGATTTTTTTTTGTTGCTGTTGATTTTCGATTAATTTCATCAAATATCTACCCTCTAAGCGACTTCAATGCCCATCGTACATATAAAAGAAAGCACAAGTCAACAAGAAATCCACTGATACGGAGACGTCCCATCAGGGACCACCCTAGCCTAAAACTCTGCATTACGTAGATTTTTTAAAATGGTTTAAAATGGGGTCGGACCATGCTATGATATTGATATTGCTGCAATTAATGCATTCTTTATTGTTATGGGAAGCTTTAGTCAGTTCTTTTCAGGGCTAAAAACCACTTGGTTTAATATTTCCAGGTGACTTTATATCGTTTAACAAATTGAAATCCTTCTTCATCTTCCTCTATTGTATAGAGCTGTAGATGGTCGTGATAAATAGAGCCAAAAATGGTCGTTTAAAAATGAGCCACTTTGGGTATGTGAAAAGGCGTGATACATTACGAGAGAATCGGCGTATACCTTTACGAGTCCGATTTAGGAAAAAGTGTACATTTTTATGTCTAAGCAAAGTCAAGATGTCCCCCTATCTGCAAAGCAAAAATGTCCCCTTTTGGGGTGGGCGGGTGTAGTTTCGAGATAGACCTGGAGGATATGCTTGGCTCTAGGGTCGTCTTGTTTTC
>Ga0180433_10003094_pt1 | contig 24796 bp, 25 predicted proteins | sample SS_ome_8_FD_132980 | JGI IMG/M metagenome (GOLD analysis project Ga0180433, IMG submission 132980) | Hypersaline lake sediment archaeal communities from the Salton Sea, California, USA - SS_1_D_1 metaG | ecosystem: Environmental > Aquatic > Non-marine Saline and Alkaline > Hypersaline >... | reverse complement strand
CTTTCTACGATTCTACCATTTATTTTATAAATTTCCTTTTGTTCATCATAATTTTCTCTTGGATCAAAAGGCATTCCTAAGGCTGTAGCAAGCATTTCAACAGCAAGATTTTCCGCAAGCTCAGCTGATTTTTCTACTCGCTCGTTAAAGGCGTGAAGTTCGCTTAGATATCCATAATCTCCTTGATTTATTGTTTTTGCAACTCCTATTGAAGCAGTACAGCTTTGTCCTTTTTTATTACTACTTGTATAACTTAAAACAGCGTGTAAGATCTGCCCTGGTAGGAGTTTTTTCAAACCTTCATTCTTTGTGATCTCAATACAATCGGGTGGTAAAATAGAGGTGACCTTTACAAGATTAAATTTTTCAATTCCTGCAGTCCGTAAAGCTTGTTCGAGCGATACTAACTTGGAATGATGATATCCAATTCCTTTGACAAAAAAAACATATTTAGGGATCAACATAATATATACCCGTTATCTTTTGGTTCGATGATATTTTTTTTGAGGAATTTTTCGAAATGAAATCGAAACATGATTTGTTCAGCAAGAATCTCGTAATTTTTGTATTTGCTGTAATACTTATAAATTATATTATTATCCGATAGATCTTCAACATTCTTTGGCGTTTTCTCCGACAGTTGTTCCAAGATTAACTCATCTCTTTCATAAATCTTTGACAAAAAATCATTTAATTTGTCTTTTATTAGAGCTTTCTCGGTAAATAAACCTTTATGGCTTGTAACAGCGATATCAATGTCTACATCGATCAATTTCTTAATAGATTCTTCAAATTCCTCGACACTTGAATCGAGACCTGCATACCAGGGCCCAAATGAGGTTAAATCCACATCTGCCAAGAAAGCGACGCGTGAATTTAATTCGAGGAAACAGCAATGTCCCGCCGAGTGCCCAGGTGTATGAATAATTTTCAATTTATGATTATTAGCTATTTCATAAATAGCTCCATCCTCAAAAATCTCGTTTATTTTCGTGTTTGACATATTTAATAATTCAAAATCTTCTTCAAATTCACTTTCTGAGGCAGTTCCTGTAACACCATAAAACTCATTCATTTTAGTTATATCTTCTATGATGATTTTATCTTTTGGATGGCAATAAAACTTGGCGTTATTAAACATTTTATTGCCTGCGATGTGATCTTCATGCCAATGAGATAGAAGCACGTGATTCACGCCATAGCTCCGTTTTAGTTTCTTTATTTTCCTATCAGAAATTCCCGTGTCAATAAGATAATCGTTAATTAAGAGAGAATGAGAAAAGGGGTATTTTCCATTCCTTTCTCCCATAACAAAAAACAGTTCATCTGATAAAGGTTCTGTTAGATTCTTCATGTTATATTACACCAAAACATAACCATTATTTTTAGGCTCAATCGTGCCTTTCTTGAGAAGCTTGTCAAGATGTTTCTGTAGCATGGTCTTTTCCGCCACGTAAAGGAACTCCAAAAATCCATCGTTATACTTGTGATAGATTATCTTCTTACGCATCAAATCGTCAACGGTTATTGGATTCTTTTCTGAAAGACGCTCTAAAATTAAATCGTCTCGTTGAAGTATGATGGTCTTATAATCGTCCAATTTCTTATTAATTTCGGAAGAACCTTCAATCAAGCCATTGTGAGCCGTGACTGCAATTTCAATATCTAGATCTTTTAATTTATCGATGGATTCCTCAAAATCAATGACATCACAATCACTACAACCGTACCAAGGACCGAAACTACTGAGATCAATGTCTGCTAAGAAAGCGATGCGTGAATTTAATTCGAGAAAACAACAATGCCCTGCAGAATGCCCTGGTGTGTGTACGACCTTCAATCGAAAATTTTCCCCAATTTCTATAATTTCGCCATCCTCAAATGTAGTATTTATTTCCGTGTCTTTTATTTTAAGAGCACCGTACAAGTAATCTTCCATGAATTCTTCCATTGGTGAATTCAAAGCATAATAAAACTCCATGAATTTTCTTGCATCTTCTATGACTGGCTTATCTAATGGATGGCTTGAATGCGTAGCACCTGGTAATAACTGGTTATCTCGCACGTGATCCTCGTGCCAGTGGCTAAATATCACGTGCTTTACAGGAAATTGCTTTTTTAACGCTCTGAGGTGTTTCCTAGATATCCCCGTATCAATTATATGGTCATCAATCAACAAGGAATGCGAAAATGGGACTCTTCCTCCTCTCTGCCCTTTTACAAAATAAATCTTCTCAAATTCGTCTGACAATGGTTGTGTTATATCGTTCATGGAATAACATTTATCTTAATAATTGAGAAATAAAATGTTAAAACTCTGATAAAACTTGCGTTTTACCACGAATTAATCTTTAATATGAAGGATTAACAAAGTTAGAAGTTCTTACGCCATTCTCTAACATGTCCTACCTGTGTGAACTTTTCGAGATTGGCAGTTTCGGTAAAAAATTGTCGATTTATTTTTATTTGCATCGGAATTCTTATAGAGTTATTCATTACAACGATAAACATGAAGATATCAAGAATTAATACTAAATAATTCAAAAATTGGATTGAAAACATCGTCTCAACTATATAGATCAAGTAAGTGAGATATAATCCAATCCCGATTTTTATTGCTATCAAGTATATTGGAAAGCCAGCTCTCTCGTTCAAAGATTTCTTTAATAAGGGATTTCCTTCCTCGCATCCATTTTTTAACGCTAAGTTAGTCGTGAGGATGTCAAGGGCTTGTAAAATAATATAGATAATGCCAAGAACTATCATTTTCTTATTTTAAAACAAGTAGATTTTTATTTAATTTATTCAACCACTGTGCTCCTTCGCGTTCAATTCGAGAAACGGTTGACATTGAACCTCTTTTATAAAAGTTTTCGAAAATAAGCTTATTTTTCTCAAAAAAGGAATTAAAATAATTTTTCATGGATTTTTCGAATAAATTCATGTCTATTCTAGGATTTATAAAAAAAGTAATCGTAAATTTATCAAAACAGAAAAATGAATGCATTTTCAAATTACTTGCATTTAAATTAAGTCCGGACATGCTTTCGAAATTTATTTGCTCAGAGAATCTCTCAAAAGCACTCAAAAACATTGTTATCAATTCTAAATCGAATAAATCTTCATGAGGTTTTTTCAAATAAAATTCCAAGGCTCCACTAAATATTTCAAACTTTAATAACATCTTTCCATCTTTATCTGCAATAAAACACCCAATAAATGGTGGTAAATCATCATTTTCTTTTTTCTCTATTGCGAGATTATCAGATATAAAGATTTCAGGATAATTTGCTATCATTTTTCAATCATCACTTTTTCTTACTAAATATGTAAAAAAATAATTTGAATATAAACTATTATCTTTTTTACCAAAATCCGTTATGACCGTAACAAAAGATTATCAAAATCTTTATAAAGGAGTATTTTTTTACCACAAATCTTAATCGTAAGTTTATTAAAAAAAAAGTAAGAAATAAAAAGTGGATGGATTTTTAAAGGTCAATCGATATTAAAAACATAAATTCTTCATTTTAATGCATAGTAGCACCTCTTAGGCGAATGGGCTTTTCCTTCTTCCCGGAGTTCCTTGATAATTTTAGAGACTTCTTTTGATTCAATTCCCGTCGCTTTTGCTATGTCTCCTGGTCGAAGGGGCTTTCCAGCACTTTTAAATGCTTCTAAAACTTTCTCTTTATCTGATATTTAAATCACAATTATTATTTTAATTTTAAGAATATAAGAATTTCAATTATAAAATATTAAAAGATTTTAATAACTTCTGGCAATATATACAGTGCATTTAGCAGGTTCTCCACAAATAAGACAGCTGGAAAACTCGTGTTTTTCCTCATCGACTCGTTTTCCACGTACAAAACCTCCAATGTCTTTTTCGACTATTTCGGCACACGATTCACCGTCTTTATCAATAGAGCAAAATCCACAGCATACGATTTTACCGTTCTCAATCGCTTCTTTTGCCGAATCTTTTTCGTAACAAAGTTCAATTTGTTCTTCAAAATCCAGTAATTTTTCTTCTTTTATTTCTTTAGTGTAGTTATTAGCAATGTGTTCTAGAAAATCTGAAAGCTCGCTTTCCTTTACGAAAGATTTCTGTCTATCGTTTCTTTTAACTACTACTACTTGCCCTTTTTCTATATCTCTTGGTCCAACTTCAATCCTGATAGGAACGCCTTTCATTTCCCAATTGTAGAATTTACTCCCTGGAGAGCCTTCTGAGTCGTCAAGCTTTACCTTATATCTGTCTTTTATTATGTTATAGATTTCCTTGCATTTATTTTTAACATTTTCTTCCTTACCTTTTACAAGGATAGGTACGATCACAATCTTGATGGGAGCTAAATCAAATGGCAATACTAAGCCATTGTCATCACCGAGATATGCAATCATGGCACCATAAATCCTGCTAATTGCCGGACCATAACAAGTGATATGACCATACTTTTCTTGTCCGTCCATGTCTATGAACTTTACATCAAAAGGTTTTGAAAAATTTTGCCCCAATAAGTGGGTAGAAGGTAATTGTAAAACCTTGCCAGAGCCCATTAATGCGTCTGCTGCATAAGTGTGGATTGCTCCTGGAAACTTGTCCCATTCTGGTCTCTGGAAAAAGATTATTGGTATACAAAACTCATCTTGAAGCATTTGATATGTCATTTCCATGTCCTGTAATACCTGTTGTTTCGCTTCTTCCATCGTTGCAAATACATCGTGGGCTTCTATCCAATGAAATTCCCTCGCTCTGAAGAAAGGCCTCGTCATTTTTCCCTCATATCGCCAGACTTGGCAAGACTGATATCTTTTAAACGGTAAATCATTATAACTTCTAATCCAATAATGATACATCTTATATAACGCTGTTTCGCTCGTGGGACGGAGTGCTAGTTTTTCACTTAAAGGTCCAGAAGTGCCTCCCTCAGTGACCCAAAACACTTCAGGTGCAAAACCATCCACGTGATCTGCTTCCAACAGGAAATTACTTTCTGGAATTAAAGATGGCATGACTAAGGGTAAGTGGTCGTTTTTTTCCAATAACTCCTCGTACTTTTGATACATCTTTTTTATCGTCATCGTGGCCCACGGTCTATAACATACAAATCCTTTGATATTATACCTAATGTCCGCGAGCTCTGCCTTGGTAATTATTTCCGTGTACCACGCAGAGAAATCTTCTTCTTTTGAGACGGTAATTCCCGTAATGGGAGCATCTTTCTTCTTTTTTGCCATTGTAATCACCATTAGTAATTAAACAAAAATTAAATATTTAACGCATGTTTTTATTGAATATGAGTAAGAAATTGTTGACTGATAAAATTATGAAAGCCTACTTGACCCGACTTGATAACATGAACAAGTACAAGTTTACGGAAAAAGGCAACGAGTTATTCGTCAAAAACGTGATCGCTGAAACAGAACAAGTGAAGGATTTACATGTGCGTACAAGAATTGGGGATTTCATTATTGAAAGCGACGAACCAGAAACCCTAGGAGGATCAAATCTTGCTCCTACTCCGATGCAATCTCTATTGGCATCATTTTCAAACTGCATGGAAATTACAGCACTCTTATATTTTTCCTTTGCAAGAATGAACATAAATTTCATAAAAGTACGAGTTGAGGCTACTTTCGATCAGCGTGCTGCTTTAGCAACTAAAGAGGCTCCCTTGCCTGGTTTTTACAATTATAACGTAACATGGTATATTGATTCTGAAGAAAAATTTAGAAAAATCAAGCAAGTTCTCAAAAAAGTTGAATCCCTATGTCCAGTAAGGGGTTCTATTGAAAATCCAAAACAATTTTCAGAAAAAGTGATATTAAACGGCGAAGAAGTAAAGTAGAAACAAACTCAAGCGTTTAATCCCTGTCAGGTAATAATTTAGCATCGGTTATTATCATTCCCTTTTTAACCTTCACGAAATGCTTTTTGGATTCGATATACTCTTGTAATTCTAATTCTACTTTTTTGAGTTTTTCCTCGTCATCCTCAGGCATTACCGTGTAAACAATAACTGAAAGGGCATTTTTAAACGCCTCATCCTTAAATTGTTCAGCTGACTTGATCGAGACCGAATGAGCCCCGGCAATTTTGGCTATCTTTTTAATTTCTTCTTCTAGTGGCCCCATAGTAAAGAAAAGCCTGTCCTTCCTCGAAATCTTTTGAGATAAAATGGATTCTAAGGCGTTTCTGGATTTTGGATCGTAAAAGGCTGTAAGTTCTTGAATACATATCGCTTTATATTTACCAGAAATCAATACATCTTTCTCTTGTATGAATTCAATAAAAGTTTTATAGTATTTATCATCAAGTTTTTGAAAATTCTCGATACATCTTATGAAGTGCGTTAATTTATCGATTAGATCGTAATAAAATTTTAAGGATGCCTTGATCTTTAGTTTTTCGTTCATGTCTTTTATTTCGGGATAATATTTTCCTAAGATTATATTGACTTTCTTATTTATATCACCACATATTTTTGCGACCTCATCTCCGTGCTTAATGGACTTTTGATTAATAAGATTCAGCACTTCTTTGTCCAAATCCTTCAATTGGGTAAATATTTCTTTAATGTTATCTAAATACTTCTTTTCTATGTAAGACATGACATTCTGAAGAAGAATCGCACGATTACTGTAGATTCTTATATATTTATGATAAAACTATTCCTATAAATTATTATTGAATAAGAAAAAGAATTAAAATTGATATGAAATTATTCAATAATTATACCCTCTATAATTAGAAACGGCAATAAGAATGCTTATCAAGGAATCGAAATGTACAGGATGTGGTACTTGTGTTATATATTGCCCAGTTCAAGCCATTACTATAATCGAGAACAAGGCTGTAATTAATCGAGACCTCTGTGTGGAATGTAACATTTGTTATCAAAACGCAGACTGTCCTGGCAAGGCAATTAAACCTGAACGACTTAAATGGCCTCGCATAATTCGCAATCCGTTCAGTAGCGTTGTGGCAACTCATAGGTTAACAGGAGTACCTGGTAGGGGAACCGAAGAGATGAAAACGAACGACATTACAAACAGGTTCGAACAAAATGAACTTGGAGTATCAATTGAATTAGGACGTCCTGGCGTGGGAACATTGCTTAAAATTATCGAGTATTTCACGCTGAAATTATCTGAGATTGGAGTGGAATACGAAAAAGATTCTCCTGTAACGGCCCTTTTAATTGACGAGCAAGGGCATATGAACGAAGAAGTAAAAAAAGAGAGGGTGCTTTCAGCAATCATCGAATTTAAGATACCTAAGGAAAGATTACCTCAAATTTTGCGAGTTATTGAAAAAGCCGATAAAGAGTTAGGTACCGTTTTTACCGTAGGAATTGTATCTAGAGTAATGAGTGATGGTTCAATACCAGTGATAAATACTTTAGAAGAGCAAGGTTTTGAAGTTAAACCTAACGCAAAAATTAATATTGGATTAGGTAAAAGAAAAGTTAAGGAGGTATCGTAATATTGACTCATTCATTGCATAGAATTGGTGCCGTAAACGATTTAAAAGGGGATTACATTGTGTTGGCGTGTCTTGCCAAAGGGATTAATAGAGAATCGCCGGAGGCTAGACAAAGTATGATAAAAATAGCACAAATCTTAAAGGAGCACGATCCTCTAAATATAATTCCAGAATTCACGTGGAAAATCTCTCCTGTAATAACAGCGGTTTTTAAAGATATTAATATCGTGAAGAAGGTAATACTAGCACTTAAAAATGAAGATTTAGGCATTTCAATTGTGATTAGTGGATTAATATCCGAGGTTCAAGCAGCTCTTAACGAAATTGGTTTAAGAATGCATACTGTCCATCTTTCGCTAGGAACATTCGGCAAGAAAGAACTTTTACCGAATGAACAAGAAATACTTGAAATCACGACGATGTGTGGACATCATTGCATTTCTCCTCAATCCGTGCTACATCTTCTAGACCAGATTAAAAAAGGAAAGACCACTGCTGAAAAAGCTGCTAAGAAATTAGCAAAACCATGCGTCTGCGGTATTTTTAATACAGAAAGAGCAACTTCATTATTGAACAAGTTGTTAAAGTAAAGGCTATACTACAAGGAATAATGAATTTATATAGTCTAAGGTTGAATTGTATTTAGAAAATAATAAGATGATATAAATGAAAGTAGAAATTTCAAAAGAATTAGACGATTACATGCATGATTTTGTGAGGAAAGTAATTAACGAAGTAGGGCCAAGAATGCCGTGTAGTCCGCAAGAAGCAAAGGCAGCTCAAATTATAAAAGAGGAATTCGAGAAAACGTGCGACGATGTAGTTATGGAGCCTTTTACATGTCATCCAAAAGCGTTTTTAGGGTGGATAAAAGTAGTAGTGATCATGGTTTCCTTCTCGCTCATCCTGTATCTTATGATGCAATTTTTTATAGATCATTTATTGCTTTTAATTTTTGCCATCCTTTCTTCAATTTTAGCGTTTTTACCCATTCTTGTAGTGCGTCAAGAATTCTTCAATTATAAAGAGTTCATAGATCCTCTGTTTCGTAAGAAGTCGTCTCAGAACGTTATTGGAAGCTTTAAACCAAAGGGAGAACCAAAGAAGATATTGATTTTTTCAAGCCATATGGATACTGCTTTAGAGTTTACTTTATTGAAACTCATGGGGTGGATCTTTATTCCCGTGGCGTTCATAGGTGTATTTACGATGCTCATCTGGTTAATTTTATCACTCGTTAATCTCGTTATTATTATGCTCGGACTTTTAACCTTGAAATCGCTTCTCCTTCCTGTCGTAATATGGTTATTGATAATTGGAGGACCGTGTCTTGTTACCTTATTCTTTTTTGTTCCTCTTGGAGATAAGGGAAATGTTGTACCTGGAGCAGTTGATAACATGAGTAGCTGTTCCATCGTGCAAGCATTAGCTCTTTATTTAAAGGATAATCGAGATATTATTCCTGATAATACTGAAATAAGGCTGATTAGTTTTGGATGCGAGGAAAGTGGATTACGAGGGTCCTATAGATACGCTGCTGCTCATCTTGACGAACTAAAAAAATTCGATGCCTACATTGTCAATATGGACGGCATTGAGACTCCTGATGGGTTCCACATCGTAGAATATGAACCAACTACTAAAACTCGACATTCAGAAGAGGTCGTCCAAAAACTGATTATTGCGGCTCAAGATGTAGGTATTGACGCACCACGCTTCGGAGCAGGCAAGTTAGAAAAATCGGTTGGAAAATTTAGTGGAGGTTCCGATGCTGCTGCGTTTTCTAAAGCGGGAATAAAAGCAGCTTTCATAAATTCAGCGGATTGGAAAAATCGCTCGAGCTATTACCATCAATCGACCGATACTCCCGATAAAATAAAGGAAGGTACACTTAAAAATACTTTAAAAATCTGCATTTCATTTATCATGAATGAAAAAAAAGCGGGGCAAAAATGAACGCAGAGTTATTGGAATTTCTAAAGGATCAATTCGAAATTAATCTACTCAACCGTCTTCCGGAGCAATACGGTGGTGGACGGATCTTCTCCGATCCTCTTATTGGCGTGGCTCGAGGCGACGATCATATCTTTCAAAAGTTTAAAGAAGTCGTCGATCAAGAGCATATGACGCCGCTTGAATTGTGGGTAGCGGAAGGAAAAAACGAGATTGATCCCTTAGAACTTCGGGTTGTTTCAATAGTTTTTCCTTATGTTGATAAAATTCGCAATGGAAGTAAAAACTGGATGAAAAAAGGCAGGACTTTATTACCCGCAGAAATATATTGCGTTGGTAGGAATTACGCCAATGAATTCAAACAAGACACTTGTAAAGTAGTAATTGATTATTTCAAGGAAAAAGGTTACCAAGCAGTGGCGGGGATGCTCAGCGAAGCATATAGCCTTCGAACGGTAAATAGATTTTATTCTACTTGGTCTGAACGCCATGCTGCATTTGCTACGGGATTAGGAACCTTCAGCTTACACGAAGCAGTCATCACTGAATTGGGCTGTAACGTAAGGTTTGCGTCCGTGGTAACTAATGCTCCCCTTGAGATAACGCCAAGAAAAAGCGACGATCCGTACGGAAATTGCCTCTACTATGCTAAAGGCACATGTAGAAAATGTGAAGAAAATTGCCCTGGTAATGCCATTACGGTAGATGGACACGATAAGAACCAATGCTATTATTATGGCCGGATAGTTGCGAGAAAAATATTATATAAAATTAGACCAATTTTAAAACCACATTGGCGTCGCATCGACTATGTCGTGAAAGAACAAGAACCTCCCGTAGGATGCGGATTTTGCCAGTTTAACGTTCCCTGCATGGATAAAAACCCTATGGCTGAGTTAAAGAAATAAAAATTCTAAATTTTTTCAATAAGCAACTTTTATTAAGCTATCTATATACTCTTTATCTTATGGAATTCAAACAACTTATTTATGAAGAAAAGGATAAAACCGCATGGATAACGCTGAATAGACCAGCCAAAATGAACGCGTTAAGCATGGCTTTATCGGACGAAATTGTTGCTGCTGTAGATATGGTTCAAGACTCTAAAAGGCTTAAATTTCTGGTGTTTAAGGGAGCAGGAAATAATTTTTGCGTGGGAGATGATATCTCTGAAATGCCAAGGTGGGGCGATGCTAATGGAATCATGCGACGAGCACGATATTACCAAAGCATGGCAAATAAAATAGAGGAATTGGATAAGATCACGATAGCCGCTGTCGATGGTTACGCAGTTGGAGGTGGTCTTGAAATCACCATGGCGGTTGATTTCGTAATAGCCACAGAGCGCTCGAAATGGGGCATGCCAGAAGTTGATGTGGGAATAACCCCTGGATGGGGAGGGACAACAAGGTTGGCTCGACTAATTGGGAGAAGAAGAGCGAAAGAAATTAACATACTTGGTGCCCTTCATTCAGGAAAAAAAGCTGTAGAATGGAACTTATGGAACAGGCTAGTGCCTAACGATCAGCTCGACAACGAGGTTGAAAAGCTTTTAGAACTCCTTAAAGTCAAAAACCAACAAGCAATGCGCCAATTAAAGTTCATCATCAACAGGGGTGTGGAATGCGATCTTTACACCGCTCAGGGATTCGAAGCTTTATCAGGTGCCTTAACTGGGGCTGTTAACGGCATGTGGAAAATAAAAGACGCAGACCAAGCTAAAGGAATCATGGGCTTCTTGAGAAAGGATGGAACGTGGGATACTAGAAGGGAATTGGCAAAAGATTTCTGGGTCGATTAATTTAGCGTCTAGAGTGAATTAAAAATTAAAAATTAAAAATGTGGGTGAGAGGAACATGAGTGGTGAGTTAGAAAAATATCACGAAATTGGAAAAAAGATAGAGCAATATCTAAGACCAGAAACTTATCCGATTGCGCTAAAGTTGATAAGAAAGGAAAACGAAATTCCCGAAGGGAGCAAGCGACCGAACGCTGACCTGAAAATACAGAACTTCCTGTGCCAGAACTTCACAATGGTACGAAGATACGGCTGGACGATGGCCGTGATGGAAGAAGATTGCGTGTGCAAGGTCGCCCGCGGGGTTTATGGATGGGGTGCAATCACGGAGGAGAATGTTAAATTCGCCAGCGAGTTCACGACAGGGCTCTACGCAAAAGATGCTGAGACTGCGAAAAAATGGTGGGCGAAACTTCATTTCATCAAGCGCAAGTACAAGGGAGTCGTCATATCACCGTTATCTACCACTAAGATCGTGCCAGACATCGTTCAGGTCTACGGAAATCCTGCTCAAATAATGCGATTAATTCACGCCTATCTCTACGGTAAGGGCGGAACTCTCGAATTTACCGCTTCGGGAAGAGGGGGCTCGTGCCACGAGGGCGTGATCAAGACCTTTAATACCGACGAACCACAATTAGTCATTTTAGGAAATGGCGATCGCGTGTGGGGTGGTGCTGAAGATTCTGAAATCATGTTCTCCATTCCCAAAAGCAAGCTCGTTGAAATCGTGGAGAATCTTGAAACAACCCATCGCGCAGGATTAAGATATCCCATCCCGAAATACATGAACTATAGACCGGGTTTCCAAGAAGCGTTTGAAAAAAGAGCAAAAAAAAGAGCAGGCGGTACCATCGTTGAAGAGGATAAATGAGAAATAAGGTTTGTTTACGACTTTATAAAAACCTTATAAATAACAGTTGCTTAAATAACTAATAATTATAACCCCAACTAAAAAAAAAAAGAATGAGTACAATGCCAAGAGCAGATATTGTAAAAGAAATTAACGCCCCTGTAGAGAAGGTGTACGAGATTTTAAACGACCTAATGATATTACCCCGATGGAACATCGCAGTAACCGAGATTTCCGAACTGGAAAAAGACAAATATTTTTTAAAAACCAACGTGGGAGACATGATAAACATAGTGAGAGAAAACGTTCCAAACGAGAGAATCACGTCAGATCAAGAAGACAGTCCGATGACGAAAATTGGCTACATTCTCACGCCTAAAGGCGAGGGCGTGGAAGTGACGCTTTGGACGGAATTTGACGAGGAATCTATGAGGACGGTCCTTGAAATGGCGGGAGACTTATTTTTAAAAAGTCTAAAGGTCTATGTAGATTATGTCATGACGGGCGGAAATCCGGAAGAATACAAAAAGAAACTGAGTAAAATTAATAAAGCGTGAATCTTCTCAACAAATTTAATTTTTAAAGGAAAAATTCAAAAAAATAAAAAAAAGTCCGGGGTTGTACCCACTGGGGAATTATTTTGAGTTGCTTCCCTACAACTTGTTTTTGATCTGTTTACTACGTGATCTTAGCGTTACTTCTGTAACTTTTGCAACTTCACTGACTTCTGCTTGAGTCTTACGACAATTGCTTGCCTTCGCAGCCATGTAAATAACTGAGGCCGCTAAACCTTTTGGATCCTTTCCAGTTCGGAGTAATCCGTTCTTTGAAGCCTGTACGAGCATGTTGATTGCCATTTTTTGCGTCTCCATGGGTAATTGAAGGTCGTTTCCAAATCGAAATACTAATTGTTCGGCCGTGATTGGCTTGTATTTCAAGTGGAGTTCTGGCAATACTTCCTTTACGATCATTCCTAAAGATCTGTGTACGGTTCTTCTAGGAGTCATTGAAGCTTCGCATACTTCTTCCAACAGTCTTGGGAATTCGTGTACCCTGATTGCTGCGTATAACGATGCGGCGATGAAACCGTCGATTGATCGACCCATCGTGAGCTTCTTCTTTGCGACAACGCTGTATATCTTCCAAGCGGTCTCTTTGATATGCTCAGGGATATTCATCTTGCTCGTTAACATCTTGAGCTTTGGCTTGGCTTCCCAGAAGTTTCTCTCGATGCTTGAGATTAATGAATTCTGAATCTTCGATAACCTTGAAAATAAGGTCTTACCCTTTGCGCCAATTAATCGACCTTTTGAGTCAATTTTACTGTTTGGCAACATGGTCCTTGGACCGAATTCTCTCCATCGAGGTTCTGTACGTCTTCGCTTGTTTACTTCTTCAACGGTGTAAGCCCTTCGTTCGTTTCCTACGAGATTTCGTCCGATAATCATGCCGCAATTTAAGCACACATTATCTCCGTCTCGGGATTCGACCATGGGATTATCGCAACAAGATTCGGATTCCTCAGGTGAATTGGCATTTGTACGTAGTCTATCTTTATAGTTATTGTTCATTTTCGTGTTCGTTTTTTTTTGTTTTTTTTCGTGAAAGTAGTTTTAATTCTTTCGATCAGTTTTTTTTTTGAAAGCACTTGTGTTAGTGATTGTTTTGAAAAATTTAATGATCAATATTAATTATTTTTACTTTCTTTGTAACTAATAAGAATAGTTTTATATTTAAATCTATTCCATTTAAAAGATTAGTGATGGCGATCGTAACATACGGATATTACAATTTTTCCCACATATTTCCCCCATCACGGGATTGTGGAAAAAATAAACAAGTTCGATCAATTTTAGTCAATATTTTTATTCTTTTTATTCATAAAAATGCTCTAAACAGTATACATTAATGATAACTACTAGTGGTTAATATTAAAAACTTGAGTTTATTATATATTTTTTTTACATTACAATAAAGAAGTTGAATTTTTATAGCTTTTGTGAATTATTTCTCTTGTTTTTTCGAAGATTTGGAACGTTTGCACGCCGGCAGGGCATTTTACCAAGCAGAGGCCACATAATGTACATGCATTGAAAATATCATTTATAAAGTCATTCAGCTCTATTTCACCGTGAACTAATCCGTTTAGAAGACTTAAACGTCCTCTAGGGCTGTACGCTTCTGTCATGTGGTATATCCTAGATGGGCAAGTCACGGTACAAAAACCGCATCTCATGCAGTTTAATTCTAAAATAGAATCTGATTGTTTTTTTAATTTTCTAACCTGCTTGATTTTTTTAAGCTCGCGATTGTCTCCCTTTCCCGTTCCAGGATTAAGGATCATGCGTGGATCGAACATTTTTTTTATTTGAGAAGTCAATTTTGCTACTTCGTTTCCGAGTTCAGATTCAAAATAAGGTGATTTAATTTTGCCTACACCATGTTCACCAGTTATTGTTCCTCCTGCAGGTACGACGATTTCTTCATACAAGTAATCAATTGCTCTTTCAAAGTCTTCCACATCTTTTTCGTTGTTTTCGTTTAACATGAATGTGGGGTGCAGATTTCCTTCCATGTGGGCGATGGTTGCCACACCAATGTTAGGAGCGTTAATTTTTTCTGGGATTTCCCATATTTTTTTGACAACCTCTGCAAACTTGGAGATCTGGACGGTACAATCTTCCACGCAAATGGTAGGTGCAAGTCTAGATAATGCTGGTAAGTTTTTTTTCCGTGCTTCTATCAAGGCTTCTCGTTCTTCTGGGGTTTTTGCGATCTTATGAAATTTAGGATTCTTCCGGATGATTATATCAAACATTGCGGCAAAATCTTCCTCAACAGCCTTTTCGTTTTTCCCATCAACTTCTGCTAATAACACGTTTCCCTCCGGATAAGTTTTAAACTCTCCTCCTAAATAATCGTAAACAGCGGTCATCACCTGTTTGTCCAAGAATTCGAGCAAGTTAGGAACGATCCCTTTCTCTCTAATTTCAATTACTGCTTGAGTCAAATCATCGATATCATCAAATATGAAAAAACCCAGTTTCCTCTTTTCTGGTAGTGGTCTAATTCGCAAACCTATTTTAGTAATGACTCCTAATGTACCTTCCGAGGCGATAAATAGATCTTTTAAATTATAAGATGAAACTGATTTCAAAACACCCGATCCTAGAGTTAAAATCCTTCCATCCACTAACACGATTTCAAGATACAACACGTAGTTTTTCGTTACTCCATACTTGAAAGCTTGAATTCCTCCCGAATTGTTTCCTACCATTCCTCCTATCGTTGCGACTGTGCTTGAACCAGGATCAGGTGGAAAAAAATATCCAGAAGGTGCTAAAACTTCGTTTAAATCGTCGCATACAACTCCAGGCTCGACTTCTACTAAATTATCTTGGATGCTTATAGATAAAATCTTCTTCATTTGACTTAACTCTAAAACTATTCCCCCGTAAGGAGTTTGAGTGCCTGCTGAAAGACTGGTTCCCGTTCCACGTGGAGTTACTGGAATTCTCTTTTTATTTGCGAGCTTTAAAATCTTTGATACTTGTTCTGAATTTTGGGGCATGAGAATTAGTTCTGGCATCCATTCTTTTTCAAAAATAGCGCCTCCAAAAGCATAAGTCCAAATAATTTCTTTTTCGTTGAAACAATAAGCTTTTCCGACGATTTCCTCAAATTGTAATCTCAGTTTCTCCGAAATTTTATTATAGGGCATGCTTCTTTATCAATTAAAAAATGAACTTGTTATAAAGTAAAGAAATATTTCTGATTAATAATAGTTCTTGTTATTTTTCTAAGGTATTAAATTCCGGTCCTTCAAACCCCCATGATTTAAGGATTTGTTCTGCACCATTTACTTTATCTTCAATAAATTCTTTTACCGAGACGATTTTATCACAATGACCTACCGCCATTGAATGGATAGCGGAATCTCTTAGCTGGAGATGGTAAATTTTTTTGTAGAACTTCTCGTCGAATATATCTTGTTCGATACATTTCTTCTTCCAACTATTTGGTGCTAAGCTTTCAGTTGTTGCCATTACTGCGCTTCCGAAGCATACAGCATCAGCTCCCATGGCGAGAGCTGCGAGGAATCCCCTGGCGTCTCCAATGCCTCCTGCTGCAATTAAGGGAGTTTTCAACATTTTTTTCGCCATTGTCATGTTAATTAGAGTGGTATTTTGATTTGGATTTTTAAATCCAGTGCCTTCAAGCCCTACTATTGTTATAGCATCAGCACCTGCATTTTCAGCGGAGGTTGCATGTTTTAACGTGGTACATTTATGGAACCAATAACAACCAGCCTCGTGAAGCTTCTTCCCAATTTTTGGTGCTTGATACGCAGAAGTAGTACACACTTTCACACCTTCTTCTATTGCCGTGTCAGTAAATTCTAAATAAAAATTTTCATCCCGACCGTGCCCCCTTTGTTCTATGAAATAAGGTGGCATTATCGAGAAATTGACCCCAAAAGGTTTTTTCGTTAATTTCTTCATTTTTTTGAGCTCTTCTCGGAATTCGTCGTTATTTTTATAGTTTAATGCAGTTATAATTCCTAATCCGCCCGCCTCTGAAAAGGCTGCAGCAAATTCTGCTTTTCCGATAACGGCAAACGCACCCATTATGATAGGATATTTGGTATCCATCATTTGGCTAACCTTGGTTTTCCAAATCATCAAGTTCACATTATTTTATTATTTTGGTACTTTAATAGGAGGTATCATTTATTATTGAAAAATATTTATTCAAAATACATTCCATTTATTTATCGTAAAACCATTACTAGTATATAAGAATAAAATTATCACTCAATTCAATATATTCTAAATTAACAATATCGAAATTTTCAAGGATTTTGATTTATAAGCAAACTGCTTGAACATATCGATGTATCCAAAGGTTTCACTTTATGGTAAAGGTAATTCAAGATGTATGGATCCTCACATCGGATGGAATCTCCGTATTTTCAAGATTACACGATGAAAGCTTAAATGAACAACTCTTTGGTGCTTTAATGAGTGCTCTGAATTCATTTGCAGAAGAGATCGCCAAAGGAGGGCTCTCAAACTTTCAATTGAGCAACAAACGTTTTAGTATTCGGAAGCGGAATAATTTCATATTTGTAGCAAGTTCTAATCCAAAAGTTAAGGAGAAAAAAGCAATTGCCGAAATGGAATCCATTATAGAAAAGTTTTTCCAAAAATATCCTGAGGATCTATTAGAGACCTGGGATAGTGACGTGAGTATTTTTGCTGATTTTGAACAAAATATTGAAGATTCATTAGAAAATACAATTAAGAAGTTTCAGAAAGCTTTTTGGTAATCTCCAAAACTTTAAGTCCAAAAATTTAAGTTAAATGAGTCCTACATTCTATTTGAGGAATAAAATAATTAAAACGAAAGAGAAGTAAATGAACGATATAAATCGCAAGATAGATAAATCTAACAACGATCAAGAAGGGCATGAAGATCGAGGAAAAACTTTAGAGAAAAGCATAACTAACAAAATTAATCTACTTTCCTCAAATGAGATTAATGCTTTCATAAAAAATCTAGCGAAACCACAATTTTTAGGCTCAATTCATTTATTTAAAGAAACAAATGCTAATCACGGAGTTATTAACGATTTATTGAAGGGAGAACTCGACTTAAAACTCTCAAAATCTTTAAAAAATCCATTCATAAATCCAATAACTCGTTATCTAATTTATGTAATGATTCTATTTAATCTGCTATGGTTGCTTTTTTTTTATATATTGTGAAATAAAATAACTCCACTCACAGTTGATTTTTAATAAAATCACTCTTATCAATCAGAAAATACAATTAAATGGGATAACCATTTTAAAGAAACAATATTTAACTATAGTAGGAATTATTCAAGTTAAAAAAAATATGAATTATAAAGGTTAATGCGCAATTGATATATGACATCATTATCATTGGAGGGGGAATTACTGGGTGTACAATCGCTCGAACGCTTTCTAAATATGATTTAAACATATGTTTATTGGAAAAAGAGGCAGATATCGCATCAGGTACTACAAAGGCAAATTCTGGAGTAGTCCATGCGGGATACTCAGCTGATAGAAAATATATCAAGCGCAATTTATCCATTCAAGGAAACAAGCTATATACTCAAGCTCATGAGGAACTTAATTTTCCCTTTAAAAGAATAGGCTCATTTGTAGTTGCTTTAGAAGATAGTCAGATAGAAGAATTAGAAGAGAAGAAGAAAAAAGGATTGCAAGACGGGGTTCTTGACCTAGAATTAATCTTGGATAAAGAAAAAATAAAACAGATGGAACCGAATTTAACTGATGAAGTCGTGGGAGTATTACACGCTCCTACTGCGGGAATAGTTAGTCCTTATGAGATGACTTACGCGCTAGCTGAAAACGCAGCGATGAATGGAGTAAAATTTTTTCGGAATCAAGAAGTAATCAAGATTAGACACCAAGAATACGTGTTTACAGTTAAAACACGGGTAGGAGAATTTCAATCAAATAATCTGATTAACGCGGCAGGGCTTTACGCTTCAAGGATTTCTAAGATGCTAGGTTTGGATTATTTTGATATCATGCCCAGGAAAGGTCAATATATTTTGTTTGATAGAAACATGCTGCACTTGAGAAAAATTTTATTCCCAACTCCTACAAAGGTCTCAAAAGGAATTCTCGTGTGTCCAACCGTGCACGGAAACACGTTTGTTGGCCCTAACGCTCAAAATATCGTTGATTTAGACGATTTCTCAACAACCACAGCAGGTTTAAAAGAAGTTTTAGAGGGGGGAATGAAGTTAGTACCAAACATTCCAGCAAGGAGTTCAATTACAAATTTCGCTGGATTGAGAGCAGTTCCAGATACGATGGATTTCATCATTGATAACACCGATGTGTACGGATTTATTAATGTTGCGGGGATTTTATCCCCTGGTTTAACGGCTTGTTTTGCGATCGCTGAAAAAGTAGAAGGATTTCTCGAGTTATTAGGAGTAGAAATGAAGGTTAAGAAAGATTACAATCCCATCCGTCCAAAACCAGAACGATTTACTAATTTCACTAGAGAAGAATTGGATAAAAAGATTAAGAAAGATCCTTTATGGGCTAGGATAGTATGTAGGTGTGAGACGATTCCGGAACGGGAAATCATTAACGCAATCCACGCTCCCGTAGGAGCAACTACGGTTGATGGCGTGAAGTTCCGGTGTAGGGCAGGAATGGGTCGTTGTCAAGGTGGTTTTTGCCGACCTCGAGTAATGGAGATATTATCAAGAGAATTAAATGTTCCCATAGAGGAAATTACTAAGCGCGGAGAAGACACTAATATCGTCGTAGGAAAAACTAAGGATTTTATTTTAAGAAAATTAGAACAAGAGGGGCGTTAACTACGAAAAAGATAAAAACTGATGTTGCGGTGATTGGTGGAGGTTCTGCGGGATTAGCAGCGGCGATCGTGATTAAAAAAGCAGGATTGGATGTGTTAATCCTGGAACGAGACAGGGAATTAGGTGGCATCACGCTTCAATGCATACATAATGGATTTGGCATTCACGAATTTAAAGAAGAATTAACTGGTCCAGAATTCGTGCAGAGATTTATCAACGAAGCGATGGATCTTGGTGTAAAATATAAACTTGACACAATGGTAGTTAAAGTTACGAAGGAGAAAATCGTTTACGCCATAAATAATACCGATGGAATGCTAGAAATTAAAGCTAAAGCGATCATATTAGCCATGGGGTGTCGGGAAAGGACTCGAGGCTCAATTAACATGCCAGGATTTAGACCTGCGGGAATCTACACGGCAGGACAAGCCCAAAGATTTGTTAATGTTGAAGGATATTTACCAGGAAGGTCATATGTCATTCTTGGAAGTGGGGATATTGGAATGATCATGGCACGGAGATTAACATGGGAAGGGTGTAAGGTGAAAGCTGTTGTTGAAATCCAACCTTATGTCAGTGGACTGCTTAGAAACCAAGTACAGTGCTTAGAAGATTATAACATTCCTTTAATAACGAGCTATACTATTACTAGAATACATGGTCGCCATAGAGTAAAAGGAGTTACTATTTCAAAAGTTGATAGAAAATTTGACCGAATAATTGGCACAGACCGGTTCATAGAATGCGATACTTTACTCCTATCAGTTGGGTTAATTCCAGAAAATGAGTTAACACAAAATGCTGGAGCCGCAATTTCTTTAAATGGCGGACCTGTTGTTGATAATAATTTGGAAACCACGATTGATGGTATATTTGCATGTGGAAATGTCTTACAAGTCCATGATTTAGTAGATTTAGTAGTTGCTGAAGCAAAACGAGCAGGATTAAACGCGGTTGAATACATAAATAATAGATATGAAAAACCGGTAGAACAAAAAGATTTGATAAAATGCATTGCGGGAGATAATGTCAATTATGTAAAACCAGATCATTTTAAGAAATCAGATGAATCAAAAGATATTATTTTCTCATTTCGATCAAAACGACCTGATAGAAGAATCCTCATTCAGTTTAAAGATCAAGACAATAAGGTATTATATAAGCGTAAGAGGAGATATGTGATACCTTCCGAAATGATTGAGATCAAGTTAAATTTAGAAGAACTTGAAATTCCTCAAGAATGTAAAAGTTTAGAAGTAGAAATAATACCTCAACCCGAAGTCTTAATAGATAATGGATGAACATAGAGAGTGAGAATAAGATGGCAAAAAGCATTCCAGAAGGAGAAAAAACAATTAGATGCATTGTATGCCCTACAGGATGCGAAATACACGTGAAAAACATCGATGGGGAATTAATTGTAGAAGGTCACACATGCAAAAGAGGGGAGGTATATGCTAGGGACGAATTTATAGCCCCAAAAAGAATCCTTACCACGACAATACGCGTAAAGGGGGGTTTATTGCCTTTAATTCCTGTCAGAACGGATAAACCTATTCTAAAAGAAAGATTAAATGAAGTTCTCAATGAAATTGCTATAAAAGAGATTGAAGCGCCCATTAAAATGGGAGATGTATTAATAAAAAATGTTCTAGATTTAGATGCTGATATTATCGCCAGTCGTGATTTAATAAAAGCATCCTAAATTCTTGATAGGACAAGAAAGAATCTATTTTTAATTAAATTCTTAGTTTATCTGAATTTTTTATGCAAAATAAAAGTCATTCTTTACTGCTTTTAAAAAAATTGGAGTCCAATTTTTATTCAATCAAATTTAAATAAGTGGATTACCTTTTCTTTCATTATTGAAATCTAATATAAAAAGTAAAAAAAAAGTTATGGGGAAATAAATGCTTTTAAAAAAGAAGAAGATTGGCATATTCCTTATTTTTTCATTACTCGGTTTATCAATATTCACATCAATTCCTATGGTAACAGCTGCTCCAGCGTCATTAGAAGCTGCGCTGGGTCATAATTTTGATGAAGAATATTGGTCTGGATTATACGATTTTGCTGGAGATCACCTAGTATACGATAATAATCCCGGTCCTTTAAATGGTTCAATTACAACAGGTGCAACTGATTCAAACGAAAATATCGATAATATATTTTACGGAGCTTATTCGAATATAGGTAGCGTGCAATCTCTATATTTAGCATTTCACAACTTTACATGGGGAAACACTGCTAATAACAATTCATTATACGGATGCTCACCATATCAAGTATTAGCACAACATTTCGTTCCTGCAGGACAACCAAACATACACATTGTAGCAGTAAATTCCTTTCTGGGATTACTTGCTTATAAAGATAATAAAACTGATGGAGATACATCACTTCCAGATCAGAACGATGAAATGTATATGGGGTGGTCTTATTGGTCAGAATATCATAAATTAGTGGCGAATCTAATGTTTTTCGCAAATAGGCTCCCACAATGGATGTATTTTAATAAAACTGACAGGACCACACCAGATCCAATATACTTGGAAAAAACAACATCTACAAATGGAACGTCTTATTCATATGGAATGACCTATACCAACCTATTTATTCTCTGGCAAAAGATAAGTATCACTCAAGGTCTAGATGATACTGTTACCAGTGCTGAAATCGTAACCAGTTGTTCTGCATTTGCACTTTTAGATAATCTTACATTTAGATTTATTGTCAACTATACTGATAGTGTAGACCAACCGGGACTTAAAGAAGTTAAAACGACTACCGAATATGATATAGGTGAAATAACAGATCTCTGGGTTGTAGGAGATGATGCTAATAATGCGACTGCATTTGACGGACAACACTTCACTTTAACGACGCTAAATAATACAGATTTGTGTTACTACAATCAAACCAATAATGGAGTTGGTAAGCGATTGAATGGGACAGCAAGCACTCCAGGTTTTAGCTTAGCAGTTGTTAATACGGCTAATATCATTGTAATGGATTTTTCTAAATTTGGGTTTGTGCATAGTGGATCGAACGATTTCGTTGATCAAGATGGAGGGAGTTTAGGTGCGTCAACGAAAAATATTTCAGCCGCCGAATTAGAAATTGACGATAGTGCTGCATATAAAATTGATTTTGCCGGAAAACCAAAATATACTCTTGGTGGAACAACAGAATACAATGCTCCTACTAGAGTTGTTAGAAACGATGCCGTGAGCACTCAATTAGGATTCTTACAGAGATTCCTGCTTACTTGGTTAATTGCGGGTTTTGTTGGTAACATAACTGGTCGTGCTGCGGCTTTTTGGACAACATTATTTAAGATGAACGAAGTCGAGTTTTATTACGGTACATGCTTTCCAGAATGGTCTGGACAAACAATTACACAAGATCCAACATTCACAGCCTATGTAAGCCCATCATCATCTAAAATTCCGGGGTATGAATTAATCCTTACAACATTCGTTGGAATAATAGGAGTAATATATGTCATCGTTAAGATAAGGAGAAAAAATCGTTTCAGAATAGCATAAGAAGTAATTATTTACATTATTACCAGTATAACGCTTTATGCGTATCGGGTAATATGGTTTTTTTTTTTAATTTAAAGCTTACCTCAAATTGTATAAATTCAAGTATTTTAAGATCTCGAAATCCCAAATTTTTAGTTATAATATTAAATTTATTATTTATAAACTTATTTCATATTAGAATGCAAATTATGTCAGATTACAAAAATCCTGAACTGGATGAGATATATAAAGTGACCGAAGGGCTGTATATTGGAGCTTATTGGCCAAGAATTAATTTTAGCAAGCTAAGTAAAGAAGGGATAACTGCAATTGTAAATTTAATGGAAAATAAGCATTATCATCCACCTATAAGAAAGTTTGCTTACTTATACAAGGGCTTTCCTGATAATACATATCCTCCACGTGATTATATTGAGGATATTTTATCCTTTATTGATAAACACATTAAGGAAAAGAAGGGAAAAGTATTAGTCCATTGTGCAATGGGTATCTCTAGAAGTGGTGGCATCTGCGTGGCATGGCTATTGAAGGAAAATAAAAGTTGGAGCTGGAACGATGCAATGGAATTTGTTAGAAAATCTCGAATGATTTATCCAGCAACTGAAATAAGGGAATCTGTTTTAGATTATTTCGAGTCAATCGAGGGATACAGAAGAAGTGAATAAATATTAACTGTAATTATTTTTCAGATGTGATAACGATCATTAAGAATATATTTCTTTTTTCCACCTCCTATTCATTATTTATTTACAATATCCGATAATTCGTGTAAATAAATTTATTTATATGACACAAAAATCTAGCCAAAATTGTCAATTCTTAAAATAAAATCCCACAAAATTAGTTTCAAAAAAAATATTTTACCTAAAACTTGTTTACAGATGAATAACAAGAAAAGATTTATTAAATGAAAGATGAAAAATAAATATAAAGAAATGATTTGTAAAAAATGATTGAAGTAGATATTGATAAAAAAATCCAGCTTATAAAAACAATCTTAGATGATGTTTACGAAATAATGATTACTTTTAAACCAATAATCCAAGAAGTGATCAAATTAGAGGAAGCTCGAAAATATAAAGACGATGGCACACTTCTTAAAGCAGCAACACTATTTGGAAGCATAGCAAAAAAATGTAAGGAGCTAGAATTATATCCTTTTAATAAAGACTTTTTAGATAATATTGAAAATTGAATAAATCAACATAAATCTATAAAAATTGCGAGTTATTCTGCTCTTCTCTGTATTCTATAAAGAATTAAGTAAGTGTTATTAGCTTTCAATAATTGCTATATTTCATAATTTATAAAAAATAAAAATTGTTAATGATTCAATTAATTATTTTAGAAATTTAAAAATTTAAACAAAATTAGGTAAAAAAAAAATGGGAAAATTAGCAAGAAAGGTCGCTTTAATAGGCGCAGGGATGTGTAAATTTGGAAATAACTTCCCTCTTAAAAGAAATCCCGATATGTGGGTTGATGCGTGGTTAAAAGCCCTAGAAACAGTAGATAATGGTATTGAACCGAAGGATATTGATGCTTGTTATGTGGGAAATTACTCCTCCGATTTATTTAATCATCAAGGGCATTTAGGGCCACAAATGGCCAACTTAGTTGGTTTAACCCCTAAACCTGCTCCTAGATTTGAAGGGGCCTGTGCGAGTAGTGGAATTGCTTTGCGTCAAGCTATCTTAGCCATTGCTTCCGGAGTTCATGATGTTATAGCAGTTTCTGGAGTTGAATGCATGACAGAGCT
>Ga0180433_10003092_pt1 | contig 24806 bp, 21 predicted proteins | sample SS_ome_8_FD_132980 | JGI IMG/M metagenome (GOLD analysis project Ga0180433, IMG submission 132980) | Hypersaline lake sediment archaeal communities from the Salton Sea, California, USA - SS_1_D_1 metaG | ecosystem: Environmental > Aquatic > Non-marine Saline and Alkaline > Hypersaline >... | reverse complement strand
TTGCTTTAGGATGCCTATTATTTGGCTTTCATTAAAGCGTGATTTCTTCATCGTGAATCTCCTCTACTTCATATTACGAGAAAATTCCACTTTTGAATACCTTGGTTTTTCGGGGGGATTACCCCTCTTCGTTGATAAAATCTTAATGCGTCTAAATTATCATTATGTGTTGTAAGGTATATTCTGTGGCAGTTTTTATTTCTTGCAATTGTCTTTAGTCTATTAATAAGTATCGTGCCTAGCCCTTTAAATTTATCGAAGACGTCTATCACGATGATTTCACATGTTTTGTCTTGTATGTTGAAGAACAAAAAACCAATAATCTTACCATGTCGAAAGGCGAGGATTCCGTCTAATTTGCTCGGGTAAAAATTTTCGGTTCTTACTATTAACGGCTCGCCACCCCAATGCTCTTCCATCAGCTGTATAACCATTTTCTCATCATCTGGCGTAGATAATCTTATTTCCACATCTTTCATTTTATGTTGCGTCTCCAAAATCATTTACCATCTTATTTATAATTTTATCGCAGTCTGTATTTTTAACTTCTTTGCATCAGATTAATCTTTGATTTCATGTTCGGCGCGTATCAGTGACATGGTTTGATGGCAGACACCATTTTCTTTACATAAATTTGGCAGCTCAAGTTCCGCAAGGGCTTTTGGAGGGAATGTGAAATCAAGTGTAACCCCTTGATTAATATGGTGGCCAGAGACAGAATCGAACTGCCGACACGAGGATTTTCAGTCCTCTGCTCTACCGACTGAGCTATCTGGCCGAGGGGCATATTAAAGCTGTTATAGCGTGCTAAGTCAAGGGAGTTATTTGTTAATCACTCAGGTGCTACGAAGCCCGCAGGTTTTTCGCTGCCTTCACCGAAGAAGAATTGTTCCATCTCTTTCGCGAGCATTTCGCGCGCTTTGGGATCAGCCATGTCCATTCTGTATTCATTGATGATCATGGTTTGATGTTGTAGCCACATATTCCAAGCCTGTTTTGAGACTTGTTCGAAAATTCGCTCACCTAAGTCGCCGGGGTAGGGAGGGCGTGATAAACCTTCAAGGGTCTGGCCTAATTTAATACATTTTACCATGCGAGACATGCGTCGTTCCTCATCAACAAAAAGTCATGTATTCTAACCGATCGCAGCACAATCTGACTAGTTTTGCGCGGCCAACAGTCTTGCTATGGGCTTCGGGTAACCGATACGATTAAGCTCATCAACGCTAAACCATTGCCCCGGAAGCTTAGGCCGCGTGTTAAGCGCTACCTCGTGTGGGTGGATGTCCAAATGAAAATGAGAGAAGGTATGACGAAACATGGGTTGTGCTACGCGCGTATCCACATCAAGATCCGTAATAAAGTCGTCTAAATCATCGACAATCGGTGTGCACCACAACCCACCCCAAATCCCGTCAGGCCCGCGGCGCTCGAGATAAAGCGCATCGTTGTGTCTGAGCAGGACAAACTGTTTGCTACGCACGGGAAGGGTCTTGCGCTTCTTCGGCTCGGGTAGTTCATCTGTTGCATCGTTATTCAACGCATAACAATGTTTATTAAGAGGACATGCCTCACACGCAGGCGCGCTGCGTGTACAAACGAGAGCGCCTAAGTCCATCAGTGCTTGGTTATAGTCACCAAAGCGTGCATCTGGCAGGGCTTCTTCTGCGTACTGCCACAATTCGCGTTGTGTCTTCGACGCGGAAGGGTCGCCGTAGATTCCAACATAGCGCGCAAAGACGCGCTTAACATTGCCATCGAGAATCGCTGCCTGCTTACCAAATGCGAGCGATACGATGGCGCCTGCGGTTGAGCGGCCAATGCCTGGGAGAGAGGTGAGTGCGTCAACAGAGCTTGGCATCATCCCGCCAAAATCGCTCACGATGGCAAGGGCTGCCTGATGAATAAAGCGCGCGCGGCGGTAGTACCCCAGACCCGCCCAGAGTGCCAAGACGTCGTCTAGAGAGGCTTGCGCGAGTGTTGTGACATCAGGAAAAGTAGCCATAAAGCGCTCAAAATAGGGGATAACCGTTGCTACTTGCGTTTGTTGTAACATGATTTCAGATATCCACACGCGATAGGGCGTCGTCGGTTTTTGCCACGGCAGATCTTTGCGCCCGTTCTTATCGAACCACGCGAGTAAGGGTTTGTGGATAGCGCGATCTTGTACCATTATTGTTTACATCTTGTATGACTTGGCGCACAATACCATTTTTATCGAGTTTTTTTAAGGCTAGTGATGTCAGGCAATGAACAACCATTTATACCTGCCCATGAAGCGGTACCTGAAATTACTACCAAGGTCATTATACTCGGTATTCTACTGGCTATTGTGCTAGCCGTTGCAAATGCTTACCTTGCTCTAAAAGTTGGAATTCTAACGGCGGCTTCGATTCCTGCTGCGATTATTTCTATGGGCATCTTACGCTTTTTCCCACGCTCTAACATCTTAGAAAATAATCTCGTGCAAACCTGTGCGTCCGCAGGTGAGGCGGTTGCAGGCGGTATTGTTTATACGCTGCCTGCACTAATCATCATTCGCTACTGGTACCACTTTCCCTATTGGGAGTCGATGACAATCGCGCTTATCGGCGGCACGTTAGGCGTGCTTTTTTCTATTCCGATGCGCCATGTGTTAGTGACAGAAAAAAGTTTACGTTTTCCTGAGGGGCGCGCAATTGCCGAAGTGTTGAAGATGACGGCGTCGAAAGCTGTGACAATTCGTGATTTGTTATGGGCGATGCTTGTTGGCGCAGTGCTTGAGCTTGCCCAAGTCGGCTTTAAACTTGTTGCGAGCGCCTGGCAAGCTTGGTTTGTTGCTAAACGCACACTGTTTGGTTTTGGCTTGGGTTTTTCACCGGCGATGATTGGTGCGGGTTACCTGATTGGCTTTCGTGTAAGTGCGAGTATTATGTTAGGCGCTATCATCGGTTGGCTCATCAGTGTACCGGTCATTTCAGACATTTATCCGCAGTATGTTCATTCCCACCCGGCGATGACACTTGTTGTAAAACTTTGGGGAGACAAGATTCGCTACCTCGGTATTGGTGCGATGCTTTTTGCGGGCGTGTGGACATTCTTATTGTTACTAAAACCGATGGCAATAAGTATTAAGACTGCAATGAAAGCGATGCGTTCTCCCTTCGACACCTCGGCTAATCTTTCGCGTACGGAACGCGATGTGCCTCTTCTCGTCGTTATTGTTGCGGTTGCGCTGCTCACAGTCGCCATCGCATGTTGGATGGAAGCGTATTTTCCTTTCGAAAAACTGTTACCGCTTTCTGCGATGGTACTAGGTGGCGGCGCACTCCTTTATACGATCATCATCGGTTTTATTTTTTCAGGTATCACTGGCTACTTTTCCGGTATGGTAGGTGTATCAGCTAGTCCAGGTTCGGCTGTTATCATCGCAGGTATTTTATTAATCGCATTACTCTTACAGTTCTTGATGAGTATTGTTATCCCGGCCCCGACTGCAACACAGATTTTAGCAGCCGAAGGTATTACGATTTTTATAGGCGCGTTGATTACGAGTATGGCCGCGATCGCAAACGATAATATTCAAGACTTAAAGGTTGGCCACATACTCGGTGCAACACCTTGGCGTCAAGAGTTGATGTTAATACTTGGTGTTGTTGTGGCGAGTGTCGTAATCCCACCTGTGATGGAGTTAATGTTTAATACCTACGGTATTGTGCATGTGATGCCGCGTGCGGGTATGGATCCAAGCCAAGCCTTGCCAGCGCCGCCGGCGGCATTGATGGCTGCGATTACCCAAGCTGTGTTTCATCGCGATTTACCTTGGGCGATGGTGATCGCCGGTGCCATGTTAATGATTGGTCTTACACTCATTAATCCTCTGCTTAAAAAACGCGGCAAAGAATTGTCGATACTTGGTGTTGCGATTGGTATTTACTTGCCACTTGCTTCGTCAACACCGATATTTATTGGTGGTTTGATTCATTTAATGACGACGCGAAAGAGTGAGAGTTTCGAACCCGATGTTCGCCAAGCGCGAGCTCAGCGTGGTATACTACTCGCTTGCGGTTTAATTGCGGGCGCTGCTTTGTTGAACGTGGTTTTAGCGATTCCCTTTTCGCTATTCCGCGACCCCGACCTCCTCAAACTAAGTATTTGGTCAAGCACGGTTGGGATTGGTTTAGCCGTGATAGCAACGCTCGGTTTAGCTTATTGGTTTTATCGTGTGGTTTGTGAGCGTCACTAGCGGGTGATGGGAATCGAACCCACGTTCAACGCCATACCCGCAGGAACATTGATTTTAACAAATTTTAAGTTTTACGAGAAAGTCTATGCAAGCAGTAGCAACCCCATCCCGCACTATCCGTAGTTTCGTCCGTCGTATGGGGCGTGTTACCAAGGGCCAAGAGCGTGCGTTAAGTGAGCTTTGGCCGGTTTATGGAATCGATTGGCCGTGTCGTGATGTGTCGGCTAACTTCGAGCGCAATGCACCCCTTATCGTTGAGATTGGCTTCGGCATGGGTGCGAGTCTTGTGGAGATGGCAAGCAATGAACCTGAGGCGAATTTTCTCGGCATCGAAGTTTATACGGCCGGCGTTGGATCGTTATTGCTTGGTCTCGAAGCCGAAGAAGTGACGAATGTACGTGTTATCAACCACGATGCGGTTGAAGTCTTTGAACAGAGTATCGCTGATGACAGTCTTGCGGGCATCAATATCTTCTTTCCCGATCCGTGGCCTAAGAAGCGCCATCATAAGCGTCGTCTTATTCAGTCTGAGTTTGTGGCGATGGTAACGAGTAAACTTAAACCCGGCGGCGTGTTGCATTGTGCGACCGACTGGGAGCCTTATGCTTGGCAGATGCTTGAAGTGTTGCGTGCTGAGCCTAAGCTTACGAATACGGTGCGTGATTTCGCGTTGCGCGGAACCCGGCCTAAGACCAAGTTCGAGCGCCGCGGCGATAAGCTCGGTCATGGTGTGTGGGATTTGGTGTTTGCTCGCGTTTGATTTAGATATTAGCCTCACAAAAGGCGACAGCCTTCGTTAATCGTTTCACCGCGCGCGCCTGTCCTACCATATATACAGTATCATCGATACCAGGAGAGGCGGTGCTGCCGGTTAGAGCGACCCTAAGTGCTGGGCCAACTTTGCCAAGCTTTATCGCGAAGTGTGCGCAGGTTTTTTCAATAGCGCTGTGAATCGATGTCTTATCCCACGCGCTAAGGCTCGCGAATTGTTCTTTGATGAACGTCAATATCTCAGCCGTCTCAGGCTTGAATGCCTTCTTCACAGCTTTATCGTCATAGCTCGTGACATCTTCATAAAAGAAACGGCTTTTATCGATGATCTCAGCGAGCGTTTGGCAGCGCTCGGCTTGGACAGCCAACAGGCTTTCGAGATCAGGTCCGTTAGCCACAGGTAACCCATCGCGCTCAGCTTGGGCAACAAGCTCGGGTAGAACCGCCTCTTTGGGTAAGTCTTTTAAGTAGTGGTGATTAAGCCACAGCAACTTCTCGGTATTGAGCTGAGCCGCACTCTTGTTAACCCCTTCAAGCGAGAAGCAATCGATCATTTCCTCGCGTGAGAAAATTTCTTTATCGCCATGTGAGAAGCCAAGCCTGATTAAGTAATTAAGCAACGCGTGCGGTAATATGCCCTGATCACGATACTCTTGGACTGAGACCGCATTTTTGCGCTTAGAGAGCCGCTTGCCATCTTCGCCGAGCAACATAGGTAGGTGAGCGTATTGTGGCAGAGGAGCGCCTAAGGCGCGCAGAATGTTGATCTGGCGTGGGGTGTTATTTACATGGTCATCTCCGCGGATGACATGGCTGATGCCCATGTCCATATCATCGACAACAACGGTCAAGTTGTAGGTCGGCATGCCGTCGCTGCGGCGAATAATCAAGTCATCGAGCTCTTTGTTTTGTACCGTGATGTCGCCGAAGACGAGATCGTGGAATGTGACAGCGCCTTCTTGCGGGTTTTTAAAGCGAATCACGTGTGGTTCGTCGATATCTGGACTTATATTGAGGTCGCGGCAGTGGCCATCATAGCGGGGTTTACCGGACGTTTCGCTGCTCTCACGGCGCACTTGTTCTAGGCGTTCGGGGCTGCATGTACAGACATAAGCATGGCCATCGGCTAAAAGTTGGTCAATAACTGCCTGGTACCTAGTCATATGTTTGGTTTGGTAAAATGGCCCTTCATCGTAGTCGAGGCCTAGCCAGTCCATGCCTTCGAGAATTGCAGTGACAAATTCTTGCGTTGACCGCTCGCTGTCGGTATCCTCAATACGCAGGATAAACTGTCCATTCATTTTTTTGGCATAAAGCCACGCGTAGAGGGCAGTACGCGCACTGCCGATGTGTAGAAAGCCAGTAGGGCTAGGAGCAAATCGAGTACGAACAACCATAATAATGCAACACGTTGGTGGGTAACGGAGATACTATAATGCACCATTGGGGAATTAAAACCAAGATGCGAATCGCGATTTTAGCGCCGATCGTCTTGGTCATTATTGCACTAGCTGTGGGTTTTTACATGCAGCGCTATCAAGAGCTAGAAGTGGCTCTGAAAACGCACGGCACGGCGCTGCTGAGACAACTGATCCCAAATACGGAATATGGGCTTCTAACAAACAATCGTCACTTGCTACAAGGCATACTCAACGCCTCGGTGGCCAACCCCGATATTCGTGGGATTGCGCTTTTCGATGAATTTCGCCAGCCTGTTGCAATGCGTGGTGAGAAAATCGTAAAGCTTACGCCTGAAATTCTTGCTGAGGCATCTGCCGATGAGATGACGATTCAAAAGCTTGATACCCACTCACTTAGTTTTATCGTACCTATATATATTCCCCAAATAAACGTTTATGCCGATGACCACCTGCTCGCGACAGACGGTGATAAGGCGAGTAATCATCAAAAGCTTTTAGGTTACATATCGCTTACACTCGATGTAAACCATACCCAGCTAAAAGAGTATCAGGCACTTCTTATTACGGTATTGTTCGCGCTCTTTGGTATTTTGCTAGGGGTTGCTTTAACTGAAATTGTTGTGCGACACATCGCCACACCGGTGAGTCAACTCGCGGCGAAAGTTAATCAATACATGCGCGGGAAGAAAGACATCAATATCGAAGTTGATGGCGAAGGTGAAATTGCCAATTTGCAACAGAATGTTAAAGACATGTTTAGGCGCTTGCACAAGATGCAGGCGAATATGCAAGAGAGTATCGATGAGGCAACGTCTGATCTGAAACAAAACTTAGAAGCGCTAGAGATTAAAAACGTCGAGCTTAATCTGGCGAGTAAACAAAATGTTGAGCGTAGTCGGATTAAATCTGAATTTATCGCGAATATGAGCCATGAGATTCGCACACCTATCAATGGTATTGTGGGCTTTACCAAGTTGTTACTCGAAACAGATTTGACAGCAGCACAGCGCGATTATTTATCGACAATACAAAAATCATCAACAAGCCTTTTAAGTATTATTAATGATATTCTCGATTTCTCCAAGATTGAGGCTGGTAAATTGCAGCTCGATAGCATTCCGATGGATATTCGTGATTGTATCGAAGAAGTCTTAACCATACTCGCGCCCGAAGCGCACAAGAAGAATCTAGAGTTAATACCACTCATTGCGAGTGATGTTCCGGTTAAAGTATTGGGTGATCCACTACGTATCAAACAAATTATTACAAACCTCGTAAGTAACGCGATTAAGTTTACCCAACAAGGTAGTATCTCTGTGACGGTCTCACTACAAAAAGATGAAGGTGAGAGTGTGATGCTTCATGCTGCCGTGACAGATACGGGTATCGGTATCTCGAAAGAAGAACAAAAACACCTGTTCTCAGCGTTTTCCCAGGCCGATATCTCAACAACGCGCCGCTTTGGTGGGACAGGACTTGGACTTGTTATTTCAAAACGCCTCATTCAGCAAATGGGCGGTGAAATTGGTATCAACAGTGAACCAGGTGATGGGGCCACATTCCAGTTCACATTTAAAGCTAGCAAGATTATGAGTTTGTCGGGCGCTGTCATCGAACATAAACGCTTAGCAAATATGAAGTTCATTGTCTATGATCAACATCCGTCGATGGGGCTTTCGCTTAAACATAATTTACAATTGTGGCGTGCTGACTATACCTTGTCTGAAGATAGAGAAAGCTTCTTAACCGCGTTGCAAGATAGTGACAAGGTTAACTGCGTTATTATCGGGGTTAATCAGTTTAACCCTGGGCTTGCGCGTAATCGCTATCTATTGTCTGAGGCGCGCAAATATTATGGTGGTCCTATTTTAATGCTGATCAATACGACTGATCAGGCGATACATAAATCGATCCTAGAGCAGAATGTTGATCTCGTATTGTGTAAGCCTATCGGCCACTTAAAATTATATCGTAGTCTTTGCAGCTTGCTCATTGATAACGATAGCGTGGCGAGTGATGCACTCGTTGAGAATAAGGCTGATGTTTCTCGTAAGAAGAGTCACGCGAGCTATCTACGCAATAAGTCGATTTTGGTTGTGGATGATAATCCAGCCAATGCGATGTTATTTTCAGCAATGTTAGAGCGTGCTGAGGCTACAGTAACTGTAGCCGAAGATGGTGAGGCCGCTACTGCTTTAACGGATCAGAAACGATTTGATGCTATCTTACTCGACTTGCAAATGCCGCGCATGAATGGGATTGAAGCATGCAAGATTATGCGCAGTGAACAAGTCTTAAATAGTGATACACCGATTATTGCTGTCAGTGCTTACATTAAAAAAGAAGAGCGCGAAGCTTTGCACGAGGCAGGTGCTGATGCGGCGTTAACTAAGCCTGTTGATGAACAGGTGTTACGTGATGAATTAATTCGCCTGATGAGTAGGCAAAAGACTACGCCTGCTAAACAAGTAGCAACTGTTTCTGTGATTGATTGGCAAGAGTCATTAAAACTTGCCGCCAACAAACAAAATTTAGCAGAAGATATGCTTAATGCCTTACTCGAAGAGTTACCGACTGCAAGAGCAAAGATTCATGAGCGCTATATGGCAAAGGATTGGTTGAAGATGCGTGAAGAGGTTCACAGGTTGCACGGTGGTTGTTGTTATGTGGGTGTACCGCAGTTAAAAGGTGCTTGTAAGCAACTTGAGTCTAGCATTGAAACTGGGAAAGGTGAGGAGCTTGCTGAGATGTATGCTAAGTTTGAGCAAGCTGTGACGGCTTTACTCAAAGTGCGCGAAGCAGGTTTGAGTGAATATATAAAATAAGTTTTTAGATTCGATTTTAAAACATGTTAACAAATGGATTTGGACATGAAAAAAATTTTCTATTGCTTGTTATTTTCTCTCGTTCTATTGTTTAACGTCCATGTTGCGACTGCCCAAGAACTCGAAAAGCCTGTGCTTGATATCAAGGCTGCTGACAAAACACTCGAAGTTCTCAATAAACGCATTCTCGAAAATAAGATGAGTCTTTTGACGCTAACGAGAAATGCACAAGTACTTACCCAACTGCGAGAAAGAGCAACTGAGTGTACCGATAGGCACAAGAAAAGCATAGAAAAAATCAAAAAACTATTGGAGAAGCTTGATACCTATCTTGAGGCTAGTGCTGAAGGTCCAGACTACGCGACTCTAAAAGAAAAGGCACAACAAGCTGGTAGAAAGCTTGCTCAGTGTGAGATCTTTAAATATAAGTCTGATCAGGTGTTGAGCCGCTATAAAGATGCGATGCAAGCATTGTCGTTATCTACAACGTTAGAGCGCTCAGTACCGATTTGGAAGATTTTTGATTTCACTTTTTTCGAGACGTTAAATCTCAAAGATATCAACGTAACGGGTCTTTTCACGGCTGATACACTATCTGATACAACATTGATGGGGATTTTAGGCTCACTACTTGTGAGTGTGTTGCTAGCGTTTGCTATCTATTTAATGTGTGCTAAAAAACTAGCTGTGGCAGAAACGAGAGGAAAGTTTCAATTACATAGTATTAATATGCTCAAACGCTATGTATTATTTTTCTTACCAATTTTAACGCTTTCAGTTGGGTTGCAACTTTTTTTTCAGAATGTTGCAGTCGGTTATACCGTCAACCAGATGGTCTACGCTGCTCTTCTATTTGTTATGGCGCTCTTTTTGACTGATTTTCTATTGTTTATGCCGACTATGCAAGCGGAGCACGGTTGGACATTAGCTGAGCGTCACACGGTTTCTAAGCGTTTCAAGGTGACGCTTTCTTTGATCTTTTTTACTTATATGGTCTCACTCATCTCGAGTGATAAGAGCGTGCCTATTGTTGCATCTGAGTTATCACGCACATTCTTCATCACAGCGATTAGTATATCCGTATTATGGTTAAGCTTTGGGATATTACAGTTTTCTATCTTTTCACAAGAGGATCACGCCTTACTTAGACGGGCGTTTAAGTCACTTGCCATCGGTATTTTTCTATTCATGATTATAGCCGAGTGGACGGGGTTTCATAATCTCTCTGTGTATTTGATACGTGGGTTATTGCTAAGTGCTATTTATATTACGTTTGCATTGTCTCTTATTAATCTGCTTGAGAAGTTTTATTATGAGTTACAAGAACCAAACGGTCATTATAGAGACTTTATTAATAAATACCTCGGTGTAAAATCACATAGAAAGCTTCCAGAGGTTATGGTGATTCGGATTGCACTGTACTTAGTGATACTCAGCTTTTCCATTTGGGTGTTAATGAACATTTGGCGATTTACGACGCTTTATATAGAGGCAGTTAGAAGGACTGCTATAGAGGGGTTTACGCTTTTTAATATTACTATTCTACCGACTAATATCATTGTGGCTTTATTCACGTTCGGTTTTATTTCACTCTTAGGTCGATTTTGGGCCCATTATATCGGTCGTAGGAATCATGCTGATGCTGGCGATGTGCAATTAGCAATTACTTCTATTTTAAACTATATCGTCTTTAGTTTAGCGTTACTTGTTGCCTTGCTTATCGCGGGGGTGAATTTTACAGGTCTTGCGATAATCGCTGGTGCGCTCTCAGTCGGTATTGGTTTTGGTTTGCAAAACTTAGTAAACAATTTCATCTGTGGTCTCGTGTTATTAATTCAGAAGCCTATTAAGTCGGGTGACCGGGTGTTTTTTGATAACCGTGAAGGGTATATCAAGAAGGTTCGTATCTTATCAACACAGATTCAAACACAAGCGCGTGATGATATTCTTGTGCCTAACTCTGACCTTATCTTTAAGCCGCTTACCAACTTTATGTTTCGTGACAGGCTATGGCGTGTGACATGTGAAGTTGGTGTTGCCTATGGTAGCGATACAGATCTTGTGCGCAAGACGCTTCTTGAAGTTGCTGAGAGTCACCCCGGTGTTGCAACAACAGGCCGCAATAAACCGCGCGTGTTATTTAGAGCCTTTGCCGACAGTAGTCTAACCTTCCAGCTTTGGGCCATCATTAAAAACGTCAACGAAAAAAATGATATTCAAAGTGATTTAAATTTTGCGATTGATAAGGCGTTTCGTGAACAAGGTATTACAATTGCCTTTCCACAGCGCGATGTGCATATACTCGATCATCGCGACAAGGGTGATGATGGGGCACTAGCTTAAAAACATCGTCTGTAGGCTATTAAGATACCGTTTGCCTCTCGGGGTTGTTGTAACGTGTGTCGCGCTAAGCTTAACGAGATCTTTTGCCAAGGGCTCGCTTAAGTGCTCTATTAAACTCTCACGCGAAAGTCCCGCGCGCACCTCAAAAAGATCCAGACTGATCGGTTCAAAGAGACGAAGTGCGTTCAGCATGAATTCAAAGAGACGTTCTTCTTCTTTAACAACATCTTTTTTTGCAAGAAATGATTTGTCTTTATTGAGATAGCTTGTTGGTTGTTTTACCTTGGCATAGCGATAAACTGCATTGTCTTGTGGGTAGGTTATTTTACTATGAGCACCTGCGCCTATGCCTAGATAATCTGCGTATTGCCAGTAATGTTTATTGTGTCGACAGTTTCTGCTCGGCAGGCTATAGGCTGATACCTCATAGCGGTGCATGTTGTGTCGCTCGAGCAATCGATGGCCCGATGTTTCAATGTTGTCGATAATGTCTTCATTGGGCAAGCGAGGCTTAGATTTGTAAAAAACTGTATTTGGTTCAATGGTTAACTGATACCAAGAAAAATGTGTTGGTTGCAGGCTTAGCGCTTGTTGCAAGTCATCGAGCGCCTCTACATTTGTTTGATCGGGTAGTCCATACATAATGTCTAGATTGATGTTATCAAAGCCGGCATATCGAGCGATGCTAATCGCCTGACCAATATCACTGTCTTGATGTATACGACCGAGCGTTTGTAGGTGCTTAGGGTTAAAGCTTTGTGCACCGATGGAGATTCGGTTAATACCGGCCTCACGGTAGCCTGCAAAATGGTTGCTGTCTATAGCACCCGGATTTGCTTCTATTGTTATTTCACAGTCTTTTGCAAGGTCTAGTTTCTGTCTGATGAAGGTGAAGAGTTCAATCATACTCTCACCAGAAAACAAACTCGGAGTCCCACCTCCTAAGAATATGCTATCAATAGCACGTTCTTGAACATGGCATAGATCATTGGTTAAGTCTTCTTTTAGCCTTTGGATATACTGTTTTTCGTTATAGTTATCATTAACCTTATGTGAATTAAAATCACAGTATGGACACTTTCTTATGCACCAAGGAAAATGCATATAAAGTGTTAGGGGGGGTAGGCTTATCATGACAGACTTGCAGAAGGTTCATCGGTAGAAAGTAAACTTGGATCAGCATTTATTTGTAGCTGATCTCTCTTCCGTGGACTCGCAAGCTTAGCGAAAAACTTCTTCACACTACCTCCTTTTGGTGTATGGAGAGGCGATTTTTCTTGTTGAGTATCTTGTATTACTTCACTACTTCTTTTAGCAGGGAAGCTCTTTGCACGACTCCACCTATGGGGTGCGCGTTTTGTTTCTTCGTCTGATTTTCTCGATACGACAGGTGGTTTTGTACTGCTCCTACTTCTTACTCTGCTCTTGGTGACCTTTCTTTCTGATGATTTTCTTGTTCTTGTCACAACAGATACATTCGTTTTACCAGGCTCAAAGATACTATGTTCGCTAGATAAACTATCACTACTTTTCGATCGTTCAATTTTGACTGGCTTCTTACTTCTTGGTGTTTTAGCAGATGACACACGTGGACGGTTATTATGTGGTGTTTTTTTGCTTACTTTTTTCTTGGGGCTTAGTGAGCGTTCACCATGTTTTCTTCTCGGCGAAAGGCTAAATTCTTTTTGTTGCTTGTGATGTTCCAAATGTCGGGTAGTCAGCCGGAGTAGTTTGAAATAAAGGTTCGAATCGATATTGTCGGGAATATTTTTAGTCCGTTTACTTTGTTCTGGTGACCTTGGACTTGCAGCAATACTGTCAGATATTAACTGGGATAATTCTTGAGTAATATAAGCTGGGTAGTTATCACCGAGTATTAACTCGCTTACGTTATTGGCAAAAAATTTAAATATAGTAAAGGCGCTCAATTTATCAAGATCTTGTAAGATGGACTGTATTGACGAAAATCCAATCATTTGCATTATTTCATCTAGGTTGATTTTTTCGTCGCAAATTTCCTTTCTTGCTTTTCTATACGTGCGCACATGATTATTGAATTCTTTTTGAAACCATGAGGGATAGCCTGCCAGTCGTTTAGAGAAAGTTGCTTTTGTGCATGATACAATACTTGCTTGATTGCATAGTGAAATGCTCACTAGGAGCAGTTGTAATAAATCATCGTGGTAATACTCGTTTTCTTCTCTCACTTGAGACAATTTTTCTTCCTGACAATCGAGTGGTAACGACTCTAAATACTCAGATGAAAAGAGGTTATCAAATGCTAATAGTTCAAGCAGATGGAGTGTTAGTTCTATTGACGTGTAAGTTTCATCATCAAAGTCTGAGATTTTTGTGATGATGCTGAAAGCTTTTTCTTTTATGAAGATATCGTCTGTGCTTAGAGTATCTTGCGTGAGATGCTTCAAGTAGTATTTTTCTAAAAAGTTTTTGATGAGCGTTAATATTTTTTCTTTTTGTTCTGCTAGTCGGTACTTGGTGTAGCTCATATGAATCGATGGATAGCTAAAATTCGTTAAAATGTGTTCGTCACACACGCCGAGAATATAATCTGGAACTAAGAGCAATTGCTTTAAGTAAGGCTTAAACTCTTCAAACTCGGATTTTTCATCGGGGGGGAGATACTGCAGCAGGCTTGCACCTATCTTTGGATTATCTACGGCTAATTCTTTGATGAGACGACTAAAGGTTGGCATTATGACTTCCTAAAACTCAACACGCTTTCTCATATGGACCGATGATTATAGGAAAAGAATACACATCTGACAAGTTTTTCATTGTTAGTTATTGATAAACTTCGTTTTATTCTATACTTAAATCATGCGTACCTTGATGGTATGATACTGTTTTTATTGTAACGATTAAGGAGATTGGTATGGCTGGTCACGTCCGAGTTGCGGTGACAGGTGCTGCGGGTCAAATTGGATACGCTTTATTGTTTAGAATTGCATCAGGTCAAATGTTCGGTCCTGATACAACAGTGAGTCTTAACTTAATTGAAATAGAGCCAGCCTTGCCAGCGCTTGATGGTGTAGCGATGGAGCTTACCGATTGCGCGTTTCCATTACTCAAAGATATCGTTTGTACCTCATCATTGGAAGAAGGTTTCAAAGATGTTAATTGGGCATTGCTCGTTGGCTCGGTACCGCGTAAGGCTGGTATGGAGCGCTCAGACTTATTGACTGTTAATGGCGGTATCTTCACGGGCCAGGGTCGTGCGATTAATGATTTCGCTGCATCTGATGTGCGTGTGTTCGTTGTGGGTAACCCCTGTAACACGAATGCACTTATTGCAATGAATAATGCGCCTGATGTGCCAAACGAGCGTTTTTTCGCAATGACGATGTTAGATGAGTTGCGTGCTACTGCTCAACTCGCGATTAAGGCAGGCGTTGAAGTTGCAGACGTACACGGTATGACGATTTGGGGAAATCACTCTTCAACGCAATATCCTGATTTCTACAACACGACGATCAAAGGTGAGCGCGTGATTGATGTTATCAGCGATGAAGAATGGCTAAGAGGCGAGTTTATCGCTTTGGTGCAGCAACGCGGTGCGGCTATCATTAAAGCCCGTGGCGCTTCCTCAGCTGCTTCAGCTGCGAATGCGGTGATACGTAGCGTACAAGCGTTAACGTCTGATACAAACCACTTTTCAGTTGCACGATGCTCACAAGGCGAATACGGTATCGAAGAAGGTCTTATGTTCTCTTTTCCATGCCGCACAGTGGGTGGTGAACTCCAAGTTATTGAAGGCCAAGGCCATAATGAGTTTGCTAAAGACAAACTCAATGCAACAATCGAAGAGCTCGTCTCCGAACGCGATTGCGTCCGTGAGGCAGGCTTAATTAAATAGTCACTTGTGCCAGGTACCACGGTGCCTGGCACCACGTTCTAACATGCTGTAGCTATGTCTCCCCATGTCCTGACTTGCTAGCGCTAACTGTTATAGCGTACTTGAATGACGTTGTTTATTTACCATTCACCTTGCCAAAGCGGATAAAATGCATTTTATTCTCTGTAGGGGATAAATTATTTGATTTCAGACAGCAGAATGGCCATTTCTAGGGCTTGTTCGTAGTTTAAGCGTGGATCAACGGCGGTTTGATAGTCTCTCGTTAGATCACTTGCCTTGAGGTCGCGGGCGCCGCCCGTACACTCAGTCACGTTTTCACCGGTCATTTCGAAATGGACACCACCTAGGAAGCTATTGCAGGCATGGTGTGCGGCAAAGGTTTGCTTGAGCTCGTTTAGAATATCGTCGAAGTGGCGGGTCTTAATGCCGTTCTCAAGTTTCTGTGTATTACCGTGCATCGGGTCGCAACTCCACATGACATGGCGACCTGACGCCTTAACACGCTCGATAATAGGGGGTAAGCCTTGGCTTACTCGATTCGCCCCGAAACGCGTAATCAAACACAGTCTACCGCGTTCATTATTGGGATTTAGTACTTCGATTAGCGCGAGTAAATCATCGGCCGCGACATTGGGGCCTACCTTGATGCCGATAGGGTTGTGGATGCCACGTAAGTATTCGACGTGTGCGCCATCAATTTGTGTGGTGCGCAAACCTAACCATGGAAAATGAGTTGAGGCGTTGTACCACTTTCCATCGTCTTCGTTAAATCGTGTGAGCGCTTGTTCGTAGGGAAGACAGAGTGCTTCGTGGCTTGCATAAAAATCGACTTGAGATGTTTCCTCACGTCTTACGCCATCGATTGTTTGCAGGAACGTTAATGCATTCGTGATCGATTCTGTGATGTGTTGGTACTGCGTTGCGTGTGGTGAGTAGGACATGAAGTCGATGTCCCAGTGTTCCGGATGATGGAGATCGGCAAAACCACCAGCTAACAATGCGCGTATGTAGTTAAGAGTTGCAGAGGCATGGTAATAAGCGAGCGTTAAATTCGCAGGATCGGGCATTCTTGAGACTTCATCGAACGGTGTGCGGTTAACGATGTCACCGCGATAGGCGGGCAGGGTGACATCACCACGCGTCTCAGTCGAGCTCGAGCGTGGTTTTGCGAATTGGCCGGCAATGCGGCCAACGCGAATAATAGGCTTATGCATACCGTAAATGAGCACAAGGCTCATCTGCATGATGATGCGAAATTTATTGATGATGTTATCGGTGCGACAAGCAGAGAATTGTTCAGCGCAATCGCCGCCTTGTAATATGAACGCTTTGCCTTCTTCGGCGAGTGCCAAATGGTTACGTAATTTGCGTATTTCACCGGTCGAGACAAGCGGTGGTAATGTCGCTAACGTTTCTAAGTGTTCGGCAAGACTAATCTTGTCTGGAAACTCTATCGCTTGTTGGCAAGGTTTATGTTGCCAGCTTGTGGGAGACCATACCATCAACTACTCCGGATAACATGCGCTGCATCGCGGTAATAAGCAACAGCACGTTCGTGTTCGCCTAGTTGCTCTAGCAATTGAGCGAGTTCAACATACGTTTCGGGTTTTTGCGCGTAGTGTAGACTGTTTTCTAAATAGTTACGTGCTTTGCCCCATAATTGATTGATGATAGCTAAACGGCCGAGGCATAGCAAGAGCGTTGGATTGGTAGGATGTTTCTTCAACCAAGACTCGGCAAGTTTGAGATCTGCGCCTGGATCCGGGCCGTGGGTCAGGCCTAATAACTCGATGAGCGTTTCATTCCAGTGGCGGTTTAGATAGCGTTTTAACACGTCGCTTGCTTCATGATGCTGTTCTTGTGCTAACAAGTGTTTGACGTAACATGCGATCAAGGTCGGCTCTTGGCGCAATTGACGTGATAGGGTTGCAAAAAACTGTCTAATATCTTCGCCTTTTTCACTTTGCGTATTCATGAGGCCTTTTAGTGCTTGTATCTCGAGAGCCTGAAGTTCTTTCGGGGGCATTGTATTAGCAAGGCGCATGTTTGGAATGAGTTGATGTAAGTGCTGCCAGTCTTTTAGTGCGATGTATTGCTCGGCGAGTAGCGAGAGTACTTGTGAGCGTCGCGGTTTGTTGTGTAGACATTGTTGTAGTCTTGCGATTGCCTGTTCACGCTGGTTATTGGCGAGGTATATTTTTGCCTCGATGATACTTAACATCACGTGTTGTGTTGCGTTACTTGCGCTGCGCGCGAGTTGTAAATACTCATCGCGTTTACCGATTTGTTTTAATTCTTGCATGCAGAAAGCGCAGGCAAGATAGTTAACCGCAGGGTGCTCCATATTTTTTGCAGATTTGCTTAGCCATTTTTCTGCTTGTTGCCAATAGCCTGCACCCATTGCGAGTATGCCTTGTTGGCTCAAATCAACGGCGCGCTGTTTACGGTGGCACTCGCGCCAGCGACGCAACCGTCGTCGCAAATGGCGTGAGTGATAAACTAAGCGAAGAAGAAAGCTTGTGAGCGCGACGATAACGATTAGCATCACACCGGCAAACCAGAGCGGCATTTCGATAGCTAACTTGCCATGCACAAGTAAGAGATAGCCAGGATCGTGTGCGATAGAAACACCAATCCATACTGTAGCTAATAAGAGTATAAAGAAAAGGATTAGGCGCATCATTGCGAGCTAGCCTCTTGTGAAGGTTGGGAGAGTGCGGCCATCACATCAGCGAGTGAGGGTGAAGGCGGTGCAATATTGAGTTTTGCCAATGATTTTAGTGTTGTGTTAAATGTCTTGGTGTTTGGGTCATCGGCCGCAAAATATTGCGTGACAAGTGTTTTCGCGCGTTGCAAGTATTGGTCGTACTTAGCCTGGTCATGTTCCAACACAGCCCACTGTGCTTGTTGTAGTGACAAGATGACGCGTTGTAACAAGACTTGTTGTTGTAGTGGGCTTACAAGGACAGAATCGTGGCCTTCGAGTCTGCGTACGGTGACGATTTGATTGAGTCCGCGCCAAGTGTTTGTGACAGCGCGTTGCCACAGTGAGGCTGTCTTATCATCTGTTTGCACGGTTGCTTTTGGTTTCTCACTTGCAATATGCATAGCGAGCTTGAGATTGGTTACTTGCTCACTTAACTGTTCTAGTTTTGTGAGTGTATCGCTTTGAACGTCTTGTGGTATTTTATCTAGTTGAGTTAAGTGCGCTTGTATCAATGTTGCCGCTTTTTGTAGACGCACATCACTTAAGGCTTTGAGATCATCAAGCGCGCTTGCTAAGAGTGTTTTCGCAGCATTGATGTCATGTGTATAGCGCAGCTGTAAATCAGCGAGTTGTATTTTGTAAAAGAGGTTTGCACGACGCAGGGTGTGGTGCGCTTCTTGTTTTGTGGCGAGAACTTTTTGCAGCGCCTGGTTGATTTTCGTGACACCTTGCTGATTATCAGTTGAGGTGGAGCGCAGAGTCTCTACGGCTTTGGTGAGTTTTGTTATGGCCTCACTTTGGTTGTCATTCAAGCTCGCGAATGTCTTTTGAATACCTTTCTGATCTTGCAGATCGCGCTGGGCCTGTATAAGGCTTAGACTGGTCCCAATAAGTGCGAGCAGAGCCACGCCTAAAGCAATTTTACTGAGCGTTGAGGCGCCCATGGGGGAGGTCGTTGGTTTGCTAGATGCTTGAGAGCTATTTGGTTCACTCATGAACATGCTCCTTTATTCTTTTCACTCAATCATGGGTGATAAAGCCTGTTCGGTCAAGCGTCTGATGTCATTCGTATCACACTGATTAAGGTGGTGGCTAATATTGTTGCCGTTGGGAAGAAGCAAATCGCCTGTGAGCTCCATTAAAGGTAATAACACAAAATGGCGTGTGTACATACGCGGGTGGGGTAGGGTGAGCGTATCGCTTTCGTAGTGGGTTTCGCCATAGAGCAAGAGATCAAGATCGAGTGTGCGTGGGCCATAGCGGATATTGCGCATGCGTCCTTGTTCAAGCTCGATTTGTTGTAAGTGTGAGAGCAAAGTTAGCGGGGGGAGTGTTGTGTTGAGTTTAGCAACAGCATTAATGAAATCAGGTTGGTTAGTTAAGTCTTGAGCGTGGCTTGTATACAGGCTTGAATGAGAAACCAGCGTGGTTTCAGGTAGTTTATCGCGTAGTTTGAGAAGAGCAGCTTTTATCTGGTGCGCTGGGTTTTCAATGTTACTGCCTAAACCCACGAAGGCTGTTTGCGTGGTCATTTTGAGCGTTTTCTGCGGCGGCGGCGTGGTTTAACAGCTTTGACCATAGCTTCGCGTTGTTGCGCGTTAGCATCTTGGAACTCAGTCCACCACTCGGCGAGTTGTTTATTCTCCTCCCCAACTTCTGCGCGTAACAGTAGCAGATCGTAGCTTGCGCGAAAGCGGGGGTGGTTTAGTATGCGGTAAGCGCGGCCGCCGCTGCGTCTTGTGAAGCGGTATTGTAGAAGCCACATCTCACGCATCACGCGCGTGAAGCGTCGAGGGATCGTCGTTCGCTGACACTGTTCGACGATGATATCGTTCATTGCGCGTTCTAGCGCTTGTAACGCAGGGAAGCCTTCATCTTGGTGCGCTTTGCTGAGCTCAAGTAGTGGATACCATAACAATGCGGCGAATAAGAACGCGGGTGTGACGGGTTTCTTATCCATGATTCTGTTATCGGTGTTGCGCAGGGTGCATTCGATCATTTGGCGTAAATGAGGGTGGTTCGCTTGTAAATAAGACTCGAGTGATGGAAAGAGTGCGGTATGCATGTGGTGAGCTTCGAGTTGTTGCCATACTTTCTGGCCGTAACCACCGTGAAAGAGTTTAATCACTTCCTCGAATAGACGTGAGTGGGGCACATGTGATAATAAGTTCACCATCTTAGCGATAGGCGCGGCCGTCTTTGGATCGATCGAGAAGTCTAGTTTTGCGGCAAAGCGTATGGCGCGGATCATGCGCACAGGATCTTCGCGATAGCGCTCTTCAGGCTTACCAATGATGCGTAGTGTTCTAGCTTTGATGTCGGCAACGCCACCTGTCAGATCGATAATGCACTGATCGGCGATGTGGTAATACAGGGCATTGATCGTAAAATCTCGCCTAAATGCATCATCTTTTATGTTCCCATAAACATTATCGCGTATAAGCATGCCAGAACGGTGTTTGTGGTCATTGTTTGTCGGGTTCTCAACACCGCGACGGAAGGTGGCAACCTCGATGATTTCGCGGCCGAATAAGATGTGGGCTAAGCGAAAGCGTCGACCGATTAAGCGACAGTTTTTAAAAAGTGAGCGCACTTGTTCAGGTTTCGCATTCGTCGCGATATCGAAGTCTTTGGGTTTGTGGTGCAGTAATAAATCACGCACACTCCCACCAACGAGACAGGCTTGGTAACCCGCCTTATTTAAGCGTGTTAAGACTTTGATGGCATTGCTACTAATGTCGGCGCGAGATATATTGTGTTCAGCACGCGGGACGATCGCTGATTCATCAATGGTAATGGGCGACTCGCCTTGCGACTGAAAGCTGCCAAGTAATTTTTTGAAAACAGAAAATAGTGCCATTTAAATTTTACGTGGTACAATGCCTCCACATCACGGAGCGAGGCATAGGTCAACATGGCATCCAAGGATAGTGTTCAATATGGTATTGGTCAACAGGCAGTAGGCCGTCGTCGAGTTTTAAATCAACTCGTTAATCAATCAACCCAACAATTTTTGCTCGGGGCGGGGCTACGTCCTGGCATGCGAGTACTCGATTTGACCTGTGGTATGGGTTTTATGAGTAGCTGGCTTGCACTACAAGTGGGTGATGAGGGGCAGGTTGTTGCTGCTGATAGTAACGCTGACCACTTAACTATCGCGGAACAATTTGCTAAAGAACAGGGTATCGAGAATATTGATTTTGTGACCCTTGATATTGATGCCATTGACTTATTCCCCCAGCGTTTTGATTTGATTTATTGCCGTTTCCTCTTTATTCATTCCAGAAAGCCTGAGCACTTGTTGAAATCGATCTACGACCATCTCGAAGACAAGGGTATATTCGCCTGTGAGAGTGCGATTTTAGGCCACGAATTTTGTTACCCCTATAACCAAGCGTTTGATCGCTGGCGCCAACTTAACCACGATGTATTCAAATCGCTTGAGAAAGATCCACAAACGGGTAAGAAATTATCCAGTATGATGACGGATATCGGTTTTAGTATTAATTTCGCTCATCTCTACCAGCCTGTGCTCATCAACACTGACGAGCGTCGAGAATTGATTTTAAACGATATGCTCGAGCAGGCGCCTATTTTCAATGAGTTAGGTTTAGCAACCCAGGCCGAGCTTGATGTGCTTGAGTTGGAGCTCACTGAACTCATCAATGACCCTAAATATTTCATTGCATATACGCAAAGTTGCCAAATAGCGGGTGTACGCTAAAAAAATCTTCAAAAAATACACATATTTAGCCGAATTTTGGTGGCTGAGTGGTAAAAAATGTGACATCGCTTGCAAAACGTGGTAAACTATTGACCTTGAAGTGAAGTTTTACATAGCTGTAGAGGTGAAAAATGTTAAGCAATGAAACGATAGTTAGCGAAAGCCAAGTATTCGACGATATGATTACAAAGTTAACGCAACACTATCTCATGAAAAGCGTAGACAACTCAAATGCGCGCGTCTATCAGAAAGTCGTGGGCGAAGTTGAGAAAGTCTTTTTCGATGTTGTGATGCGTTATACCCGTGGCAACCAATCGTTAGCCGCTCGTGTTACCGGTTTAAGCCGTGGTACGTTGCGCAAGAAGTTAGAAATGCACTTCGGCACAACACGTGTTGGCAAGGCTAACCGCCAAGTTAACTCACAAGTCAACGAAGTCGTAGAGACTGTCTAGTAGACGCTTCCTTAAAATTACTTCACAACATAGTCGTCCCGGCACAAGTCCGGGACGAGTTTGTGAGATAGACCTACCCCAGTATTCCCATTTGTCGACAGATCATACCTTTTAAGGGTATCATGAGCCCCTTGCGCCCGTAGCTCAGCTGGATAGAGCGTTGGCCTCCGGAGCCAAAGGTCAGAGGTTCAAATCCTCTCGGGCGCGCGTGTTTTCTTATTGTTGCACTTTCCGCATCGTTAATGGGTTGCCTACCCAGCTTGATAATCCATGCTGGATAAGTTTACAGGGGCTGATGGAAGAAAGCACTAGTGTCTCGCTCTTCACAGATGATTTCCGCTTGCAAAGCAACGTTGTCAGCGATTAAAATCGACTTGCCGGTGAACACAAGACTAAGGATTTGTCATGCGTGGTCTTCCCTGGATCATTTGTTTCTCACTCATGTGCATTATTAACACAAGCCATGCCCTCGATGATGCAACGCTCGAGCGTATTCGGCCTGAAGGTCGCGTGAGTATTGCGGGTGATAAGCCTGCGGCTAAACCTGTCCAGGTATCGCAAGCCAAGCCTGAAGCTGTGTCTGGAGACCAAGCGAAAAAGACTTATGATAAGTACTGTGCTTTGTGTCATAATGCCGGTGTAGCAGGTGCACCTAAGCTTAGTGATGTCGCAGCATGGAAGGTGCGCTTGACACAAAAAGGCGCAAAAAAGTTGTTGCACAATGCGATTAAGGGTATCAATGCAATGCCAGCAAAAGGAACTTGTATGGAATGCAGCGATGACATGATAAAAGACGCCATCGTTTATATGTTACCTGATACGCTTAAGAAGACTTTCACCAAAGGACTCTGAGCCTGTAACAATCTTGCGCCATATCGTCATGAACAAAGAGGGAACTTGCTATGACGGTTATGGATGATGTACTGCACGACCTAGAGCAATTTCACGGTTGCTTCCCATATGAGGCTTTCGAGTCAATACGTGCTGATAGGCTAGAGTCAACGCCTATTTTGTTGAGTATTTTGCAACACGTACACAAGCACTACCTATCACTTAGTGATGATTACATCGCCCATCTTTTTGCGATGTTTTTGCTTGCTGAGTTTAGGGAACCACAAGCCTTCTTGCCGGTTATCAATCTCTTACATTTACCGGGGCGCTGGCCTGAGCGTTTACTTGGCGATGTGTTGTTATCCTATGACACAGCTAACGTTCTCGCGTCGACATACAGCGGCAGCCCGGAGCATATCTGTGACTTGATTGAGAACCAGTTTGCCAATCCGTATGCGCGTAGTGCTGGACTTGAGGCTATGATTGCCTTGGTTGCAACTAAACAGTTATCGCGTATGGAATTGATGGAATACTTGAGTTACTTATTTGACCATGGTTTGCCTAGACAGCGCTCGTTTATTTGGACAGAGCTTGTCGGTGTTGCTTGTGATATCTACGCTGAGCCGCTTTATGATGAGATGATGAAAGCGTGTAGAGAGCAGTTAGTTGATGAGGCTCTCATTAATCCAGACTATATTAATAACGTGATGAAAGCAGGTGAAGCGAGTACGCTTAAAGAGTCCGTTTTCAGACCTTACTACCTTATCAAAGATGCCGTAACAGAAATGCGAGGTTGGCATTGCTTCAACCACGTCGGTCCAGTTGCTACAAACGATGCTTTTTTCGAGCTAGGTGAGGCGAAGACGGCAGTGCTACCGCACCAAAGTTTACATCCTAGAATTGAGACGACAGGTTTTTGCTACTGTGGTAGCGGCTTGTTGTTTAAAGATTGTTGTTGGTAATTAAAAGCCGTTACACGCAACGACTTTTAATTTTTCTCATGCCGTCAAATATGGAATCGGCGATAGAGGCGGGAAATGTCGTTGGAAGTTTTAATGTGACGTTATCTATCGCTGTTTCAATATTATCGAGTACTTCGTTTTTTATTTCTTCGAAAATAGAAGGTGCGAGCTTTGCTGCAGCTGCGGTTGTGGCCCAATGTCTTAACTTTATATCGTGCCAACGATAGTGTTTGTGTTTACCTTTGACACTCATCGCCATTTTGAGCTTTCGCCACTCGAGCTGTCGATTATTAGCCAGTGGGTAAGCTGACATTACATCGTAAAACGGTGTTAACTCAAATCGACCACCTGACTTGATAAAAATACTAAAATTTTTTGCATGACCATCAATGGCGCCCAAGACCCAGAAAAGAAAACATGATTTGAAAAACTGTTTTCGATCGTGTTGTGCATTGTATGAGCCACTCAGGAAATCCATAATGGTGACAATATTGGGGCCACCATCGGATTCATAGTTAGTGCATCATTCTTTCTGTAAAAAGCAATCAATGTTGAATTGAGGCAGGTCAAAGCTTACTCTCAAGTTTGTTTCCTGACAAGAAATAAACAAGGAGAAAAAAATGACCTGCAAGAAAGATTCTAGCGTATATGAGGTGGTGTTGGAACAGTTA
>Ga0180433_10003090_pt1 | contig 24819 bp, 32 predicted proteins | sample SS_ome_8_FD_132980 | JGI IMG/M metagenome (GOLD analysis project Ga0180433, IMG submission 132980) | Hypersaline lake sediment archaeal communities from the Salton Sea, California, USA - SS_1_D_1 metaG | ecosystem: Environmental > Aquatic > Non-marine Saline and Alkaline > Hypersaline >... | reverse complement strand
TTCCCCGCGACCCCCTTTTCCGGCATTTCTCGGGCGCCCCAGACAGCAAAGACCCACTCCCGACGAGGTCGAGAGTGGGCCGTGCTGGTGCTTTTCGAGCTGGACTACTCGACGGGGGCCGCGCTCTCGGCGTCGGCTGCGGGTATTCCTTCAAAGCCCAGTGAGGTGAGCGCCTCGCTCATCCGTCGACCCACGACTGACCCGTCGACCGCGGCAGCTCGCAAACCGTCGCGGTAGCATCCGCGGGCGAGGTTCTGAAACGAGATGACCAACTTCTCGTGTCGCTCCTTGTTGGCGGCCTCGAGTTCGGCCACCCGCTCGGCCAGCCGGTCCCGCTCGGCTTCGGCGGCTTCGGCGCGGGCGTGCTCGGTGAGGTAGGCACGGGCGAGGTCGGGCGCCATGGCGGCCAGTTCAAGATTGGCGCGGCCACCTTCAAGGGATGGGAAGCCGTCGCTGTGAACCTCGGCCCGAATGACAGAGCGGTCGGTGCCGTGTTGCAGGATTCGGCGGAACGAGCACGAGTCAGCAACGAACCATTGGCCCGGCGTTGCGCGGTCAAGTGCGGTCTTCACCGCGTCACATGTAAGAGTCATCGTGGCCCCCACTCGGTACGGGCCTCGGCAAGCTCGACCAGGGCGGCGGCCTCGGCGTGCTCGGGGGTGGCGCCTTCGCCCCACGCCAACTGCCATTCGCCGGTCTCGTCCAGAATCTCGCATGAGTGGTGGTTGTCTGTGATGCGGTCAAGCCGCATAGACGGACTCCCGAGCGCCGCCCGCAAGATGCCGCGGGTGCTGGCGTGCTCAAGGTCTGGCTGCATCGGCCCATGGTCGGCAATGTGGCCAGCCCATGCGGGGAGTTCACCTTGGGACAACCAAAGCAGCGGCCCAAGGTCGTCCTCGGCTGGAGCGACCACAATGAACCGCCGCCACCCCATTGTGCCGTGCATCCCAGGCTTCCACGGCACCCCGCCAGCCACAGCAGCGGCCCGGCGGTTCAGGTCGGCCCATGCGTCAGTCGGCACCGGTCTTCCCCTCGCCCCACGGCACCAGTTCCAGCCGCACAGACAGCGCACCTTTCGGAGTCCAGTGGACTGCTGCCGTCATCCGGTGATGGGTCATCGAGCCGTCAATGGTGGAGAGCGCACGGGCGATGCCACCTTGCGTGTAGACCACCGGGTTGCCCGGGTCTCGCCCCCGGTAGTTGAGGGCAAATTGCCACGCCTTACTCAGCCCCCACCGGTAGTCAGCGCGGGTGGTGTGCTTGCAGCCGCGGAGTCGAATGTCACCCGGCATCGGCCACCCCCTCGGCGCCGGAGGCTGCGCCGTCGTCGGTGTCGTACACTGCCTCCAGTTCGGCTGCCAGTTGGGCGAGCCTGTCTGCCAAAGTGAACCGCTCAGTGTTGGTCAGGCTCCCGTTCAGCTCAACCGACACCTCGGCTATTGTCTTCAGGACATCCTCGACGCTGGGCACACCCTCGCGCCACTCGACGGGGGCGGCTGCGGCTTCGAGTTCGACGATACGCCGCTCGGCTGCCCGTAGCGCGTCCGTGCGCCGTGTCAGTAGACCGTCGCGGGCCTTGGCGTTGAGGGCCAACCGGTCCCTCTCGGCTTCGGCGGCCTCGGCGCGGGCCTTGAGTGTCCGAATGTTCTCCTGCACTCGCCCCACGTCTGGGTCTCCGGGGAGCACGCCGTTCACAGGGTCAGCTTTGGTGGCTACCGGGAACTCCGAAGCGTAGCCGATGCGGGCAGCTTTCAGTCCGGCCACCCGAGCGGCCAGCCGGTCTCGCTCGGCTTCGGCACGATCTGCTCGCTCCCGTTCCTGCTCAGCCTTCTGTGTGCTCTCGTTTTCGTCTGCCGCGCATCGTTCCACGTCGTGCCGCATCTCGTCGAACAGGCGGACGAGCCCGTCCTCCATAGCCTGCGCATTTGGCGCGTCCCCTTCCTGATCGCCGTCGATGCGCCGCCACAGGCGCCGCAGCAGGTCGTATTTGGCCTGGCTCGATTTTTCTTGTTCGCGGTTCGTGTCGTCACGAGTGTCGAGGCGTTCCTCGACATTGAGACTGGCCTGGGAGCGTAGGGCGTCGACTTCCTTGACCACTGCCCGGATCTGCTTGCGCAAGACCACCTGCTCGGCCGGCGTCATGCGGAGTGGCAGGCAGCGGCATCCCGCGTTGGTGTGCTGCCCACGGTCGGACGGCGCGCGGAACACGCATCCACCATCTCCACAGCCTCGCGTTTTCTCGATTTTCATGTTCTTGTCAGCCATTGATGTCCTCGCATTCCAGTCCGGTGATTCCTGCCCGCGGTTCATCGCGGAGCCTGTCGGGGCCGTCGGTGTGGCGCCACGCGATGATGTCGTCAAAGTCGTCCCGGTGGTCCCAGCGACAATGCCTTGGCTGACACTGTGTAATTCTCCCGTCCCGTAGACTTACCTCAACCTCATCACTGATTCCGCACGCGGGCCACGACTTCCCATCGTGGGCGTGCCAGCCGTCGGCGTCGGGCTGCGGTCCGTCTTCCTCGCTCGTGATGTCCTCCAGCCGCATCCGCACCGAGGCCGCATCCGCATCGCACCCGAGCACCTTGGCGAGTTCGGCCACGGGGATGGCCTCAGTCTCCGGCTCGGCCATGCGCTCAGTGAGGGCGATGAGCGCCTGTTCCGCCTGCTGCTCGATGGTGCGTCCATCCTCGGAGTCGTCGTATTCGACGCCCACCAAGCCGCACAGGGTCTCGACCAGCACACGGTAGTCGCTCTCAGGGTCGGACATTCGCCCCCGAAGCTGCGCACGCGCATCGTCGAGTTGCCGCGTCAGGGTCTCGGTGTGCCGCAGGCTGCTCCGGTACTCGGCGTCGAAGCGCTTGCAGGCTTGCCTCACGGCACGCTCCACGGCGATGGCCGATGCGTGGTCGACGGCAGCTTTCCGTGCCGCGCTCTCCGCTTCCAGGAGGCACTCGCGAGCGGCATCAGATTTGAGGTCACGGGGGTTCATGTCGTCTCCGTCCCGCGATTGCTTGCGGATTCAGTGTTCTCGACCGGCACAAGCGCGTCAATCCGGTCAAGTCGTAGAACAACGGGCACAGACGCTCGGCCCCTCAAAGTTACGACCGCGGGTCTCGTTGGGACGTTGGGCAGCGCGTTGATTCCATCCGCTATGGCTTGCGCGCTTGCTTCTGGAATGTCGAGCACCCGCACGTGCCCGCTGCTGAAAATCACTTCGTACACGGTGTCTCCGTCCCGCGATTGCCCGCGCGGTCGGGTCCTTGGTTCAGTCGGGCGCCGTGAAACCGCCGCCGAGGCGACATCCGTGGACGTCTGCGGTTGCAGGGCTCGCCAGCATCGGCACCGCAGGTCGGGCACGGCCGGCTGAGGGGGTCGTCTGGGGGTTCGACACGCAGGACCGGGTTGAACGGGTCAAAGCGGTCGTCGTCGTCATCGTGTCGGCGGCTGTGGCGTGCCTCCGGGATGCCTCCGAGGCCACCCATCGCCGCGAGCATGGCCATCATCATCATGCTGCGTTGCCTCATCCTGGCCCCCACTCGGTACGGGCCTCGGCAAGCTCGACCAAGGCAGCGGCTTCGGCTTGCTCTCGGGTGTCACCGTAGCCGATGAAGTCGCAGACAGCGCGCCCTTCAATAATGAGGCCGCATTGCCAGACGGTGTCGTCGTACCGTTTCTCAAAGATGACCGATGGATTCCCGAGCGCCGCTCGGAGGATGCCGCAAGTGCCTGCGTGGCTCATGTCGGGCCGGCCCGTGAACGGGCCGATTTCACCCTGTGTGGAATACTCGCGGACCCCACGCTGTGGGCATACGCACTGCACCATGTGTCCAGCGTCGTCGTGCATCCCACGCTTCCAAGCCACTCCACCAGCCACGGCAGCGGCCCGGCGGTTCAGGTCGGCCCATGCGTCAGACATCGGCCACCCCCTCGGCGTCGGAGGCTGCGCCGTCGTCGGAGGTGTGCACGGGCCAGAGGGCCTGGTCCCAGTCGATATTTGCCGGACGGCACCGAATGGCCCCGTCTCGCAACTGACGCCAAGGGGCGTGGAGTGCTTGGCAGACAATAGTCATCAACATGATTACTCCTGGAGAAGAACAGTTTGACATAGTTGCGATGTGGGCACCCCAGCGGCTTCCGCTCGCCAAACCCAGTAGGCTGGGGGCGAAAGATGTCGATGACGCCCCCCCCCCCGCTCGCTCCCACCTACAGCTCGGCGGCTGCTTCCTTCGCCTTCAGCTTGTCTTCAGCGTCCTTCTTCTTGTACTTGGCGATGTCGAGCGTGATGACCTGGCACTCCTTGCTGTACTGGTTGTATTCAAAGGTGCCGACGACGCCCTTGGAGCTCCAACGCCAGTTGTCCATCGACCCGTTGAGGTACTCACTCTGAGGCTTCCCGGGACCCCACGCTTGACCGATGATGTCTCGGATCTTGGCGCAGTCGGTGTAGCTGTTGCCGAGCAACAGGATCGAGTAGAGCCCGATGGTGGGGTGGGAGCTGTAGGCGGTCTGGATGCTCATTCCGGCCAGCTCTTCCCTGCAGAACCAGGTGTCCTGTTCCTTTGGGTCTTCCTTGCAGGCTGTGAAGTCCTCGGCCTTCAAGATCTGACCGTAGGTCTTGCCCCGCATCCCTTCGTGCAGCTCAGCAGCAGATGCCGACAGGATGAAGATCGAGATTGCAAGCATGTGTGTGTCTCCCCGCCCTCTCGGAGGGCTACTGGTTGTCTTTCTCGAGCAAGTCGGCGCACCAACGAGCTCGTTCGAGCACGATGTCTCGGGTGGACTCTGAGTCCAGGTTGATGACGCAGGCCTCGTGCTTGACGTAGTTGACCTGCATGTCTTCTCGGAGGATGTTTCCATCGCTCTCGATGGTCCCGTTCGCAATCATGGCCGGGATGATGATGCTTCCGATGCTGAGCATGAGTCCACCGGACATCACGCCCACCCAGAAGGCTTCTCCAGCATCAGTCATCGTCGCTCCAGTTGTAGATGCCCTTCTTGGCGTTCTTGCGCGGCGCGGATTCGGAGATCTCCTTGAACATGGCGTCCCGCTCCTTCCACCTTCGGTATCGGTCGGAGTCCTCGGCTGAGATGCCATTCCGCTTGATGGAGACGCACACCCTGCATCGGCGCCCATGCCCGTCGAGGGAGTTCTTGTTCTTAGGGAACCGCTCGAGGGGGAGCTCCTCGTTGCACTCGGCGCACGTCTTCATTCCAGTTTCCTTCACCTTGGCTGCAGCAGCCCGCTTGGCTTCTCGCTTCGCTTCAGCTTCTCGGGCTCGGCCTGCTTTCTTTTGCTCCAGCTCGCAATCGTAGCACCTGCTTCGGACACGGTTGCCTTCTCGGTTGTAGAAGAACCGGAGGTCTCGAATCCGCTTGCACCCAGGGCACTTCTTGTGGGTGTCTCCAGGCAGGACACGGGCTCGCTTCCCGGTGGATTTTGAGCGGCACGGTCGGCAGTGCCGCTTGGTGTTTCCGCCCTTTGTGATGAACGATTTGATGGGCTTCTTCTGCTGACACTTTGGGCAGGTCTGCCAGGTGAGCCTGCAGTTTTGTTCGCATGCAGACCGCTCGGGTCCGGACTTGAACATGTAGCAGCCGCCGAGCTGGCAGATGATGTCCAGCTCAGCCATGCTGTACGATCTCCACGTTGATGCCGGCCCAGCCAAGGAGTTCAGCTCGATCCCGAGACTCAGCCAGGCTTCGCTTTGCGGCAAGGTGGATGTCTTGCGTGAGCTTCCGGTCTTCGATGGAGATGTCGTACCCCATGGGCCCTTCAGTGCTGGAGAGCTTCAGCACGTACAGCTCGGTGTCTTCGACGAGCTTGGATCGAATGAGTGCCCGCACTCTTTCAGGTAGGGTGGCTTCCTCTCCGGCCTTGATCTTGTGGAGGTCGAGGTCGTCGTGGACTGCTTCGTGCTCTCGCCTGATGACCTGGAAGGCCCTGGAGAGCAGTCCGATGCGCTCTGGCACCGAGTAGGGAAGGTCCTGGCCTTTGGGTGGCTCACGTTCGACCCCAGCCCTGTCGAGGGTGTCGTGGCTCATTTCCAGCTCTCGCTGGAGCACACTGCGCTCGACCTCGCTGTCGGACACTTCGATCCCGAGCTTGGTGCTGAGGGTGTTGAACATGTCGGAGACAGTGGTCTCACAGCACTCGGCAATCTGAATGAGCACGGGGATGGTTGGGCTGTAGACGCCGCGCTCGTAGCAGGACACGGCCTGCTTGCTCTTCCCGATGTGGTTCGCCAGATCGATCTGGGACAACCCCGCACTCCGTCGCACTTCCTGGACAATCTCAGCGAGGGCTTCTTGTACTTTCACAGGCATGGTTCACCGAGCTGGTAGTTGGCCTTCAGGGTGATTTTGGTGTCGAGGGTGTTCTTGATCCGGCCTGACACCTCGAAGCCTTCCCCTACCTTTCGGTTGATCACGGTGAGGGGTTCGGTCCACAACAGTCCGCTGTGGCTGCTCTCAGCTCCGACGATGATGGGATTGGACGCTTCGACCCGCACATCATGGACCTCGACCTTGAAGTCGAGGATCTCTCCGGGTTCGACCTTCCCAACGACAATCTGCTTCATCGTCCGGCCGACCTGGATGTTGTACCAGGCCATCCCGTCGCAGGCGACGAGGCACCAGTCTCCTTGGGCAAGGAGGGTTCCATCTTCGAGTCGGAAGGCCGAGTGGGAGCTGCGGGCACACTTGAGGAGGACCTGTCCCCCCTTCGACCTTCCGGGGTCGTTCATCTTGACTGCGAGCTCGCTGCCGTCTCCGGTTCCCCGGAGGGCGATGATGGCAGGCCCGGCTGTTCCGAGCTGGATGTCGCTGGGCGTGGACAGAACCTGGACGCTGCCGGTGTGGCGCATGATTCCAGTGAAGATGTGGTCCATAGTCAACCTCCTCTTGAGCGAGTAACTTCGGCGATTGACCTTGTCCACAGAATCTTGAAACGCAAAAACCCGCCCAACAGGTGGGCGGGCTTGGTCGACAGCGTCTGGTCAGATCAGGCGGAGGTCGCCCAGTCGATGAGGAACCAGGTTGGGCCATCGGGGTTGCCGTCGCAGGCGAAGGTTGCGGACCACACCTTGGTGGGGCTGGCCACTGCGCCGCGTGGCTCGAGGTCGATGGGTCCGCCCGTGAAGCCGTCGACCTCAAAGGTGTTCGTTCCGACGTTGGCGATCTGGCGAATCTGGCCAGCGCAATCGGCTGCGGGCGGCAGCGTCACGGTGTAGGGTCCACCACCGTCCGCTTGGATTCCGAGGTATTCGGAGCCGTCGGCGCTGAGGGTAAGGTTTCCGTCGAGCTCTTCGGGGATGATGATGTTGCCGATGCGGAGGGCGGGTCCGCCGAACTTGTTGACGGGAAGGGTTGCGGGAACGGGCATTTCTGCCTCCTTTCTGGTGTGGGTTGCCCCACCACTCTACCCCATCCCCTCAACCCCTCAATCGTATGGTCATACGCACTCGACACTGTGGATCGTATCGGGATAAGATTTGTGCAGGAGGTAGCCATGGGTGCCGCACAAACCCCAAAGGTCATCGAGACCATCTCATGGGATCGATCGGATGTCGTCGAGGCGATTGCATCCGAGCTGGTTCGCGACGGCCAGGTGGACGCGAAGGACAAGGCCTATGAGCTGGCGGCCTTGATGCCCGAGCTCGCCCAGCCGGAGTGGGACCACTTCCTCCAGCGTGTCTCGGACTGGATGGGGCTGTACCACAGCTTCTACGTCAGGGGCCAGAACATGGGCTGGCAGAAGCTCAGTCCTTCAGTGGGGCTGAATGTTCTCGCGTTTCGTGCGGAAGATCTGCTCGTCGGCTTCTTGCCCAAGGTCAATTCGATCTCCCACGACACGTCCCTCGAGGTCTCGTTCGTCTCCAACGGTGAGCTTCATGTGCGTGTTTGGTATCACGACAACTGTGACGGCGACGAGCTCTACAAGGTGACGAAGATTCGTCGGGGTTAGCTCGTTGCCTGCTGAAGGGCGTCCAGCACAGCTCTGACAATTTCCTGCGTGATGGCAGGTTCGATGCTTTCCGGGTTGTACCCGGTCAACAGGGTTGAGACGTCGGCATCTGGAACCACGACGGGGATGACGTACCCTTCTGTGTTGATTCCTTCCGACTGGACGGCCCCTCGGTAGACTTGATTGGAGTCGGCCTCCACCATGTTCGCCTCACAGGATTGCGGCCAGGTCGAGCTTGATCGATCGCTGGTAGAGCTTGAACCGTTGCTGGGAGCCCCCTGGCACGGTGGTCGTGTTCGACCTTGTTCCTACGCCTACGATCCAGTGTAGCGCAGATCCTGGTGGGAGAGGGAGGTTTCCGTTCCGGCTCCCACTCCTGACTCGGAACCCGCCAGCGTCCAACACGTCGAAGACCCCGGAGCCGGTGTGCTGTCCTCCGTACTGAACGCAGGTCTGACATCGGGTGTTGGTGGTTGCGGTGGAGGTCAGTGATGTGTTGACGGTCCATACACCAAGAGCTGTGGTGGTGCCTGAACGGACCGCGTTCGCATAGAGCCCCATCCCAGCGATGGTGGATGCTACTGTGGATGTGGGGTCCACACAGACTCCGTTCAACCAGGCGTTGTCGAAGTCTCGGACGGAGTTGTCGGCCTGTGCGTAGAAGATTGCGTTGATCAGGTCGTCTGCTGTGAGGGCGTTTCCGTCAATCTCGGCAGGCTTGGACCACCTGGGTGCGCGGTGATTGGCTCCGGATGACCAGTTGTAGTCACTGCTGGCCACAAGTAGGTCGTTCCACACGACAGTGTTGTAGCCACTCACGACATCGAAGCTGGCTGACTGAATGAGCCCGTCTGGGTCGGTCAGCGTCCACCCGTCTGTCAGGTCGATTGGGTCGCCCCACGACACGTCGTAGAGCGAGGCACTTCCTCCGCCGCTTCCCTTTCGGAAGGAGTATCCGGCCGTGTCCCTGAGAGAGAAGCCCTTTCCACTGATGCCCGCTCCGGACATGCTATCGGTCCAGGTTGTTCAAGTGGGTGATCTTGACGGCCGCTGTTCCGGCTGGGCTTGTCGTCGAGTAGTAGACGCTCTGCTGTCCAGCTTCAGTCCCGTATGGTGGACGCGAGCTCACGTCTCCAAGGGGAAGGGTGATGGCGGAGTCGGCGGGCAGGTAGGTGCTCTCATCTGGGTCGTTGGCATCCGAGACGGGGGCGGTCCGAATCTTGATGACGACAGCTTCTGTGAGGCTGGCGTTGTAGATCAAGAGCGAGTCTGTGTTGTCAAACGGCTGTACCAGAGCTGGGCTCGCCGCACTCCCCTGGCCTGGAGCTGTGACGGTTGTCCCCTCGAAGGGAAGGTCAGATCTGGCCATGGGGCCTCCGTTTTGGTCAGTCTACACGGTCTCGGAGCTCAGCTCCACCGCTCAATGAAAGCGATGCAGCCGTCTGCCAGGGCCGCCCCGAAGGCTTCCATGTTTGGTGTGTCGTTTTCGATGGATTCCCGCTGCTTCGGGTTGTCCGAGAACCACGGCAGGATGACCATGGGGACTGCCCTCCACCCAGACTTGAAGGCGATGTTGACGAACTCTCGTGCTTCTCGGTTTCGCTCTACGTCGGTGGGTCCGTACTCGGCGTTGAAGCGCGTGACGGTCGATGGGATGGGGGCGACCTTGAGCTTTCCGGCGAGGTATTGGCTCAGGCGTGCGCTGTGTCGAGCTGGGGTGAAGTGTCGGATCTGGCTCCAATCACCCTTTCCTGTAGATTTCCGGATGCCGAGCATCACAGCCAGCTCGCCGCGTCGGAGGTTGTTGGAGATGGTCTCGTTGATCAGGTCCAGGTTCTTTGATGGACTGGAGATCTCGACGACCATCCCTCGAGGGTGGTCTTCCACCTTCTCTTTGAACGAGCTCCAGAATGGGCTCTTCCGAAGTGCTCGGGAGACCTGGGCGAACACGATCACTTTCCGAGGCGGCATGGATCCTCCAACGACAAACCCCTCTGAGCCCGAAGACCCAGAGGGGTGTAACCGGTGCGTGTGGCACCGGCCCAGTCAGATCATCACGCGGTGGCGTCGAAGACAACCAGCACGGTGTCGCCAGCCACGCCAGCTTCGTTGAGCACGAAGTTGCCGCCCGAGACTTCGTAGTCCTTGCTCGCGCCGATCTCCATGAGGCGACCGTTGAGGAAGAACAGGTGGCCCGGCATGGTGGTGGGGCAGTCGGCGGGGAGAGCGATGTTGGTCTGACCACCGGTCAGCACGAAGCTGGACGTGTTGGTGTAGCCCTTCATCAGCGCGAGGACGGCGTCGCTCAGGTGACGCTCTTCGATCGCATCGTCTGCGATCTTGGCGGCCGTCACAGCGTTGTTCGCGAGCTCAGCGGTGTTGATGCCGAGGTCCTTGATGTCGATCTCGCCCGTGCCAGCGTCGAACTCGAGGCTGTCGGTGTTGATCTTCACCGCGATGCCGGAGCCGTCGATCTCGATGGCCTTGGCACCGTTGGGGACGAGCTCGAGGCCGTCGTTCGCCCCGAAGGCGATACCGGAGGCGGCCTCGAACTTGGCCGAGAGACCATCGGACGTGGTCTGCACGCCCTGGTGGATCTTGATGGCGAGCTCGTCGTTTCCGGTGCCCTGGTCGTTGAGGAGACCACCGCTGCTTGCGATGCGGGTGGCCACGGTGTCGGAGTCGATCACGATGCCGAGGCCGGGGTTCACGTTGAGCGTGTTGCCGGACTTGGACAGACCGTCGCCAGCGGTGACGTTGTAGGCGCCCGTGAACTCGACGAAGTCGATCGCGGTGGTTCCCACGGTCACGCTGTCGTTGGTGCAGGTGAAGCCCAGGTCAGCGTTGGCGGTGCCTTCGGAGACGAAGACGGCAGCGCTGGGGAACTCGGAGGCCACGTCCATGTCGGAGGCGCGGGACCACGCACCGGTTGCGGCCACGTAGATGCCGTTCTCTTCGGGAGCGGTCTGGTCCTTCACGAGGACGCGGTCGCCATCGCTGATGGACACGCCGTCGATGGTCTGGGTGCCCGACAGGGTGATGTTGCCGGTGGTCGCGGCGCGGACAGCGTTCTTCCAGGAGAGGCCGGCGCTGAGGCTGTCGACGTAGGCCTTGTTCGCCAGGTGGTTGGGGCTGGTGGGAGCGGTGGCCCACGAAGCGGAACCGCCCGAGGCGAAGGTGACAGCCGAGGTGCCCTCGAAGCTGTAGTTGGCGGCGAGGTCGAGCTCGTCGGCGCCGACAGCGTCGTCTGCGATCTGGCTGCGCTCGACGGCGTCGGTTGCGATCTTGGCGTTGGTGACCGCGTCGTCCTGGATGGCGGCGGTGTCGACAGCGTCGTCGGCAAGCTCGGAGGCGCCGACAGCGTTGGCTGCGATCTGGGTGGCGGTGATGCCGTCAGCGGGAACCTGGAGCTGGTCGCTGCCGTTCACGTTGATGGTGGAGCCGTCCACGTTGACGTCGAGCTCGCCGCCAGCGGCCTGGCTCATGGCGATACCGGGGACGTCGGCGTTGATCTTGGCCTTGGTGACGTTGTCGTCTGCGATCTTGGCGGTGACGACAGCGCTGTCCGCGATCTTGTCGGTGGTGACGTTGGCGTCAGCGATCTTGACCGTGGTGACGTTTCCGTCAGCGATCTTGACCGTGGTGACATTGGAGTCCGCGAGCTTGGCGGTGGTGACGTTGGCATCAGCAATCTTCGCGGTGGTGACCTGCGAATCTGCGATGTCATTCGTGCGAATGAGGGTGTAGTTGGACATGTGGCAATCCCCGTAGAATGGGTGAGGGTGAGCGTTCCGGTCGAGCCAAAGATACTACACTTCGGCGTCAAGACAAGGCGTATTGTGGTACGATTCAGGTGTTGTAGTACACCGCGATGAAGCTGTCCGTTGAGGGGGTCCAGCTCATGTTCATGGTGCTTCCGGAGAAGGTGTAGTCCACCCCGTACCGCATCGCCCGTCCGTTGATGTAGACCAGGTGGGCGAGTTTTGATGTGTCAGGTGTTCCTGACAAGTTGAACTGAGTCTGACCGCTTGTTGACTCAAATTCGTCGAGATTTTGAAAGGGGGTGGCCCCAGGAGTGACAGATGCCGCTGTGCTCCCGATGTACCGGAACCCGAGGATGTGGGGGTCGAACAGGCCCGGGTTGATTCCGGTGGAACTGAAGAAGTCGGAGGCCAGCAGGAGAAGCCCGGCCGCGTAGTTGAAGGTCCACCCCACACTCTTGTTGACTCCGGTGCCACTTGAGCCTGCCGTGGTTCCGATTTCGGTTCCCCCACTCCCAGGATCTCCGTCAAAGAGTCGGACAGCGTATCCGACGCTGGGTAGCCCGTTGGATTGGGGCGCAAACTGTGGCATCAGCCACTTGTTTATCCGTGCGCTGCTCAGGTTTCCGTAGGTCGAGAAGGCGGCATATGTGGTTTGGTTGGCTCCAGGTACAAGCGTCAATCGAATGGCGCTTGTGTTCTGGCTGAGGTCTTGAATGAGTGTCGGGTTGGAGCTCGCGTTCGATCGGGCGGTAGTGAGGTTTGCTGCTGGGAGTGCTCGAACCTGAGCCATCTGGTTGAGGACCAGATTGCCGTCGAGCATGAAGGTGAAGGGGAAGGTCGTCTCATACCAGGCCGCAGCAGCATTTCCGTCCAGCACGCCGGCCTGGAGGGCTTTGCTGTTGAGGTTGATCCTCTCCTGGTTTGAGAACGGCATGGATCAACCTTCCTGAGAGGCCTGGACGAGCAAGCCCTTTGCGACTGCATTGAGGGGGTCTGTAGCGTGGCGGACGCCCGAGATCTGAATGGGCATCTTCTTCCGGTTGAGCTCTTCGGTGAACAGCTCGATGAAGCCTCCTGCCATGGAGGTTCCGCCTGATACCACGACAGGGATCGGCTTGTTGATGCTTCCTTCAAGACCGCGCAGCACAAACTGCTTTCGCACTTCGTTGATGGAGTTCTCCATCAACTCGCGGTAGTAGAAGGCGATGGCCTCTTCGTTGCGGTTCTTTGGGTTTCGGATGTCGAAGCCCTCTTCCTTGATGGTGCAGATCTGAGAGGCTGTCTTGTTGATGGACCGTCCTGCTCGGCTATCGATCCAGTCGCCGCCCTTTGCCACGCTGAAGCTCATGGCTTCGATGGCGGTGTAGGCCAGGGCCACGTTGGTCATCCCTGACCCGAAAGAGAAGGACAGGGCACTGAATCCGTCCGAAGCGGCTTCGGAGAACACGATGGCCATGGCCTCGTTGCTTGCTGTGGGTCGGTATCCGAGCTTCTCCAAGATCTTGTAGAACTGCCGCTTGTGGTAGATGGTGTCCTTGGTGGGGTCGTCGATCGGGTTCGCAGGGATGGAGTAGTAGCAGCTCTCGTTGGGGCTGGACGGCTCTCCGAGAAGGCTCTTCAGCATGAACGTGAGCACGTCAATGCCTTGCGTTTCTCCGGGAGAGACGAGTCCTCCGGACAGGGGGCGTCGAGCTTCACGCTGGAACATGGCAGCGAGCTCGAGCGCCTGGTCACCCAGCAGCAAGATCTGGTCTTCGAGGGTGATGTAGCTCGCCTCAGTGAGCTTCAGGACCCTCTTGGCTTGGGGGTCAAGGTCGAGGAAGGCGTCACGCATGCGCTTGATGGAGACGTTTCCACCGTCTTTCCTGGCCGCGACGAGGTTCATGGTTCCGATGTCGACTCCGACAGACATTACTTGATCTCCTTGAGAGCTTTGACTGCGTCGTCGATGCCCGCTGTTGAGCTCTCCGATGCAGAGATGGACCCCTCGATGTTGAGGTCTGGGGAAGGGATGAAGAGTGGCTCTTCTTCTGGGGTTTCGGTTTCGACTACGGGTCTTGGCGTGATTGGGCTCTGGACCACGACAGTCGGGGTCGTTTTTTGGATCTGACTGAGCGTGCCCAGCACTTGTTCGAGGACGACCATGATCCTTGCTTCAGACTCTCGGCTCTGAAGAGCGACTCGGCCGAGCTCAGTCCGGAGCTGGTCGAGCTGGGGTTCGGATTCCTTTGTGGACACGACTTCTCCAAGGCTTTTGATGGCACCCCGAAGCTGTGCCATGAGCATCCGGGTGTTTCCTCGTGTCGTCCGGATCACATCTCGGGCCCCGTTGGTCACGAGCGCCACAGATCCTGCTGGGTGGTGGACCTTGATCTGGATGCGCCCTTCCCCAGTCCAGGCGGAGTGGTCTTCACCTTCCAGTGCCGAGCGGACCTCCCATGGCTCAAGCCAGTGCTCGCGGACATGGTTCTCGCTTCCTCGGACAGACAGGCGAATCAGCCCTTTGCCTTCGACAGGAGTGACGTGAAAAGGTGTGGCGAAGTGGGGCATCAGAAGAACGTGACCTCGATGCTGGACAGCCGAATGGCTGCGTTTTGGATCTGGACTTCCATGTAGATGCCGTCCCGAGCGGATAGACCCCCGAAGGTCGCGTTGATGCTATTCCCTGAGCTTGTGGACTCTCGAATCTGAGATCCCGCCACAGTAGCTCCGTCGTCGAATGACGCGAAGTTGTAGAAGCCGCCATGCACTCGGAGTGGTGGAGCTGCAGTCCCGGTGTTTCCCTGCCCGGAGATTCTTCGGATGAACACTTCGAGGTCTCCGGCAGCGAGCGCGTTGGCTGCGTTTGATGGAAACTGGCCCGTGAAGGTGATGTTCATGGATGCGATGTCGAATCCGCTCTCCGTGAACTTTCGGAAGTATCGGACGGGAGTGCTCAGACCGGTGTAGTCGGGCTGACTGGAGGGGTTTGGGTTGAAGCGGGTCCAGTCGTCTTCAGTGGAGTTGTTGCTCAGGCGTGCCTGGTCTGGGGAGATCAGCTCACCGAAGTAGACCATGGCTTCACCGGCCGTCAGAGCTGCAGACGATGTCCATGCTGTGGTGTAGTCGGACTCCAGGCGCCTCGCTTCGTCGGTGAATCCTTCGTACAGGGCTGTGGAGTCCGATCCGTAGGTGTCCACCAGGATGGACTCTACCGAGCTCGATACGCTTCCCCCATTGGCCCAAGGGTCACTGGCAAATGCGTCTGCGTTTGCGTCGTCTCCAGCGTACCGATGGTTTGCCACACTGATGGTGGCGCCTGTGTTGTTGTAGCTGGTTCTGGTGTTATCGTTGTCGTTGGTCCACCCGGAGAAGAGGCTCTGCCCAGCACCGAAAGGCGACTGAACCAGGGTTGATATTCCATACTCCGAGGCTGACAGGGTGAGGTTGCTGGACGTCTTGATGGTGTTCGCGTTCAGGTCGTCGACTCCACTGGCCTGCAAGGTGAAGGTCGAACCTGTCGTGTAGTAAGCCAGTCCACTCAAGTGCTTGATGACCGGAGCGCCTTCACTGATGGCCGCACTTCCGACTGAGGGGGTGGAGGGGTTGGAGTCGATGAAGACGTCGGGCTGGACGTAGGTATAGGGTCCGGTTCCATCGGTGGACGAGTCGGGCATCATCTGGATTTCGATGTGAACTCGTCCTCCCGACCGGCCAGCGGCCGACAAGATCGGGAGGGCGTTCACCGAGATGCTGAGGTTCCCCTTCTTCCGGTTCGCGTCGTCGGAGAAGCCGGTCGTGGTGACCTGGATAAATCCCGAGCCGGAGGTCAGTGTGCCATCAGCCGTGATGGCTGGCGTGGTGAAGCTCTCGAGCACAGTGGTTCCATCTGCGTCGAAGAGCTCGACGACCAGGTGAGCGTCTCCCCCGAGCCCAGTCACGTCTCCAGGAGTCGTGAATGTGAAGGTCCCGTTTCGGGTGGTGCTCCGGTTCGTTCCGGCCCACCCTCCAGTGCTGAAGGGGGATCCTTCCCCACCGGAGGGTGTAGAGATTCGGGTCGTGCTTCTGGTTGTGGACTCGGTGACGCTCTGGTTTCCGTTGCTTCCGTCGCTCGTGTTGAAGTGGCTGACGTAGTTTACGGCGGGGATGTAGATGTTTGCCCGACTGCCCCCATCGAGTGCGCTCACATCCGTTCCGATGAAGTTCAAGATCTGGTAGGTCCCGATCTCGACGCCTTCGTCTTGGATGGTGATTGCACCACCACTGCCGCCACCTTTGAAGTGGTAGCCGGCAGCGGAGGACAGGGACAGCTTGGGCATGCAGGGGCTCCGGGTCGACCGGGCGGGGTCGACGTGAATCGGATGCTATCGCTTGACGGACTTCAGGTACAGGCTGGCCTTATTTGAAGATCTTGATCAACTTCATCATCAGCAACCGGGCCTTCATCTGGTTGTGGATGGCCCACTGGGTTGCCTTGTCCTCGAAGTCTCCCAGGCTTTCGAGCTCCGCAAGCTCCTTGGGCTTCTTGGCGTACTGGAACAGCCGCAGCCCAAGGGCCTTCGCGCGGTCCTTGTTGTTGGGGTCGGTGGCCCATGCCTCGATGGCTGTGGCGTCGATGGGTGTGTCAGGGGTCGTCATCAAAGTCTCCGTGTCAGTCGCCGGACATGATTTCGCTGACAAGGTCTGTGCCCATGTCCATGGCGGCAGCCTTGTTTTCGGGGCTGGCGCGGACCCATCCGAGCACCAGGGCCTTCATGGAGTCCGCGTCAAGGTTGTTGAAGTCATTGAGGGCTGCGTCCGAGCCGCCACCGCCTCCGTAGTCCTCGTCGTCGCCACCACCGTCGTCACCGTAGGTGTCGTATTCGTCCTCTTCGTCATGGCGAGAGTCGGTGATCTGGCGTCGGCCACTGGGGAATGGGGTGCGCGGGTCGCCAATCTCGGGCAGACTGCCTCCTTCGTCGTGATGAGGCATGGGGGGAGGTGGCGCCACCCCGCGAGCTGGGTGGGCGGGCTGGGGTCGCATGGACTGGATGGTCTGAGCTCCGGCCATTACACCGCCCATCCGATTGGGGGGAGGCGGGGGTGGTGCAGCCTGCGGTGCGGGGCTTGCTCCTCCATTGTCTCCTGCGAGCTGTGCTGCTGCCTTGATCAACATGGGGAGCAGCCCGAGTCCTCCACCCCCGCCACTGTCGGCTGGAGCGGGTGCTGGCACGTTGGGGCTCCCCATGTCCATCTGAGGCATGGGTGCTGGGAAGCCAAACCGCAGGGTGTAGTTTTCCATCATCCGGGTGGCTCGCTCGAACATGCGTTGTTGCTCAGAGAGCATCCGGAAGGTGTAGCCCATGGCGGCGTCTACCTGTTGGGTCTTCGCCCGCAGCTCGGTGTCCTTCATCGAGAGGATCATCTTATACATGTCGATGACCTCGTCCCGCTGTCCAGGGGAGGCAGTCCCTTCGGGGTCGATGAAGACGTCGGGGCTGTTGTATCCTCCGTCGTCGTACTCGGTCTGGTCTCCAGCCAGTACACCGATCTTGATGGTTCGTTGGTAGCTGGTGTAGCAGGTGCTGTTGCTGGCGTTCTGGAACTCGAGCTTGATCTTGCCGGAGAACTCCGGGCCAGGGTCTTCGGTCAGCCGTTCGATGATGATTCGCTTGACGTCGTCGACGCTACTCATTTTCGGGTCGAACCGGACCTCTTGAATCTTCCGCAGCGAGGGGGTTCCGGTCTCCTGTACGCGGAAGTAGATGCGGATTCGCGCCTCGTCTTCGATCGCGTCCTTGATGGCCCTCTCCAGAGCGGAGGAGATGTTGTTGTTGTTCGATCCGTCGATGATCTGTTCGTAGTCGTCGATGTGGATGGGCATTTCACTCTCCGCTTGGAAGTGGTGGGGCTTGGTTTGGTTGCGGCTGGAAGTCTTCTGGCTTGATCCAGGTAAGTCCGTGCTGAAGAGCAAAGACTCTTCGCTCGTGGACATCCATGGGCTCGACGAAACCGTGGGGCATGTAGGGTGCTCGCACGGCTGCGCTTGCGCATCGGGGAGCGAGCCTGTCGTCGGCACTCATGGCCGCAAGGAGGCCTGCCCACTTCGATCCCCGAATGGGGAAAGGATGCAGCCAGTAGTTTCCGGGAGTCCCCTCAACGCTGTAGGAGGCCGGAAAGTCGGGTGTCTCGACCTGGCCGTGCTCATTGAATCCCCAGTAGGTCGCACCCAGGGGACTCCACCTGCTCTTGTTGACTCGAAAGGAGCGGACGCCCCAAGGGTCTGGGCTGATGTTGATGACGGCGTCCACCAGGTGGGGGATCTCCATGTACCCAGCCGACTCGCCTGCCTTGTTGACCTGAATGATGATCAGCCCACGCTCGTTCCGCTCTTGTGCCCACTCGACCATGATCTCGGAGGCCTCGAGGCCGTCCTTGAGCTTGAGGGCTGTGGCTGAGTCGAGGACTGCAGGGCCTTGGTAGTGGATGGACAGTGCCCTCTTTACGTCTCTCGCGTCTTTGACGACGTGGACCTGTGGCATGAAGTCGCCACCCCAGAGTCGCCGGAACATCTCTCCGACTGGCTTTGGCACCTGCTCTTTGGTCAGCCAGATCTTGGGGCGAATCATGGCGGCCAGCGAGCTCTTTCCAGCTCCGGGACCACCAAACATTCCGACGACACCCGTGCGGGGCCATGGCAGAAGCGCCCATGGGCCCATGAAGGTTTCTTTGTCGTGCTCCACATGGACGGTAGGCCGAGCAGTTCCGACGCCTCGGTCGGTAGAGCCACAGGCGATGCAGGTAATGTATCCGGGTGCCCAAGAGGTTCCGCAGACGTAGCAGAACTCTTCTTGGTCCACCGTCAGGATGCTCTTTGACTTTCGCTTGAGCTTTTCCTGGTAGTCGCCCAGCATTGACTGGAGGTCCCCCAGGTCAAGCCGAGAAACCCGTTCGATGTGCTCATTCAGCCGGTCTCGATTCCAGTTTGGGTACAGCTTGATGGCGAGGTCGTAGATCTCCCTGACTGCTTCTGTCCTCAGCTCAAGCTCCAGGGATTCCTCCTCTGCAGTCGCCTTCTCCTCCAGAGTCTTGGAGCTCGACTCTTCTACGGATGGGGTTTTGCCCCGAACTGGCTGGTCGTTTTCGCTCACGATCTCTCCGCGCCTGTGAATGTATGGTTCGCGCAAACCACGCGCAAGCCTTTTCGGTGTTCTTTGCACCCGCGCAGACGCAAGAGCTTTAGCCTGTTGCTTCCATGTTGAGATGTTCCGGCCTACCCTTGTTTTCGACGACGGCGCCTGAGCCGAGATCGTCTGCCCTTCCCCTTCGATCCTGTTGGGGATTCACCACACACCTCTTCATGGGAGTGCCAAATGGCTCTCGGAGATTCCAGTCCTTTCGCGCCCGTCGACCTGCTCGGTGGCCTGGTCGCCAACGTCGTGGCCACGAACATGGCCTGCAAGAACCACAGCTTCCGTACCGGCGTCGCCATCAAGAACAAGAAGACCGGCCAGAAGGAAGTCCCGCCCCTCCTCGACTACCGCTTCCTGGGCGGTCTCGCGGCTGCTGTGGGTGGTCAGCTCATCGACAACCCCATGGCTCGCCGCGTGGGTCACGACATGGCCAGCGGCCTGCTCAACAGCTTCGTCGCCACCGAGACCTGTCGCCGTCATGCTCTTCAGCGCGTGACTGCAGAAGAGTGGGAAAGCCCTGCGCCCAAGATGGGCGGTGTCCAGAACCAGATCGGCATGGACGACATGTCCGGCATGCACGCTCACGCAGGCGCCTCCAACTACGCCTACGGCTGGTAGTCCGACCGGAGCTGCTTCGGTGGCTCCATCGGGCTCACGCCACTCCATCCCCATCCCACAACTCCATCTGGGAGAATCCCATGTTCGACGACGATCTCTACGGACTCGATGACGACGACTTCGGCCTCGAGGAAGAGGAAGAGTTTGGTGTCTCGGAGCGCAAGATTCAGCGCGTTCTCGCTCGAAAGCGCAAGCTCGAGGCCTTGATGGCTGTCTCCGGCCCCCGGAAGCAGCGCCGCATCGCTCGCCGCCTCGCTCGCATCGACAAGGTGCTCGCCAAGACCGGCTACGCCGAAGCTGCCGCTGCCGGCCAACTCTCCGCTGCCGCTGCCGGCATCGAGGGTGTCGGTGGCCTGATGTTCCAGGCTCAGTCCCCTCCGGGTCTCGGGCGCCTGCTTCGTCTGCCCTTCTACCCCACCACCGCTTCCAATGGCGTGGTGACCTCGAACGGCAACAACGCGGCCAGTGCGACCAACCCCACCATCATCACGGACCCGACCCAGATCGCGGCCACGCAGGTCTCGGGCACCGCCTTCACCATGCGGACTCCCCAGGTTTCCTGGGCGACCCTGCGCATCGTCGGCTTCGAGTGCTCGCAGTCCATGTTCAAGGGCATCGGCAACCCCGGCCCGACCGTGCTGGTCTCCGACCTGCAGATCGGCGGTGGCGCCAACCTGTTCACGCACGAGGACTTCGCTGACTCGACGATCTACGACGCCGACCAGCCCGAGTTCTGTGGTCTTCGCGACTACCCCATCCTCAAGAGCCCGAACGTCGCGGAAGTGACGGTCCTCCACGCTGGCAACATCGCTGGCGAGACCGACACCTTCTCGGCTGCGCTCCTCTGCGAGGTTCTGGTCGACGACAACTACGGCGCACACGTTCCCGGCCCCTACAGCCGGAAGGGTGCCCTCGTCCGCCAGGGCGGGTCCTTCGTCTGAGCTGCCTGGCCACCCCTGAGTAGCAGCTTGGGGGTGGCTCGGTGGTGAGGACTCCACTCCAATCCCATCCCACTTCTGGAGACTACAATGGCTCGCAAGCAGGCGAACCCCTACCTCAGCTCCCAGATTGCCGTGAACAAGGCCATGGTCGACGGCGTCGGCGGCATGCAGTTCACCACGCAGTCGCCTCCGGGCATCGGCCGGCTGATCCGCATCCCCTTCTACCTCACCACTGGTGTGGCCAACCAGATCTGCTCCCTGGCTCCGAACCAGACCCAGGCGCAGTTCAACACCGCACTCACCAATGGCGCCGTCAGCAACGTCGTCCCCTCCTGCGTGGTGGACTTCGGTGCTCTCGCCGCTGCGGGCTCGACCGGAACCGCCCTGATGCAGACGCCCCAGATCTCCTGGGCGACCCTCCGCATCGTCGGCTTCGAGGTCGTGCGTCAGGACGCTACCCTTGCTCCGGGTCCCGCACCCGAGCTCTGCGTGTCTGACCTGCAGATCGGTGGTGGTGCCAACCTCTTCGTTCACGAAGACTTCGCCCCGTCCGGCATCTACCTGTCCGGTCAGAGCAGCTTCGCAGGCCTTCGGGACTACCCGATCCTCAAGAGCCCGAACGTCGCTCAGGTTTCGGTTCAGGGTCTGGGCGATCCGACCTCGGCTCGCATCAGCTTCTCGGCCAGCCTGGTCTGTGAGATCCTCGTCGACGACAACTACGGCGCCCACGTTCCGGGCCCCTACGCTCGTCCCGGTGCTCTCGTCCGTCAGGGCGGCAGCTTCATCTGATGCTGGGTGCTGGTCAGCTTGTCTCGGTGAGCTGACCAGCAGGCATTGGTCAGCCGGGCTCGTCTTCGGGTGGGTCCGGCTGTTTGCTCGTTCAGATTGAGGGCCTGATGGGTAAGAATGGTGATTCGCCGGAAGGACGGCGAGCTGCGTTGATTCGCAAGCGGAATCGACTCCAGACACTATTGCCTCTGCTCTCCACCGAGAAGGCACGAGACGTTCGGTACGAGCTCCAGAAGCTCAACGCGAAGCTCGGGCCACAGAAAGCTGCTTTTGCGAAGCCGCAGGCAGACCTCACCGCGTCGGCTTCCGGAGTGAACGGTGTCGGCGGATTGGTGTTTCAGGCGCAGTCGCCCCCAGGCGCGGGCCGACTGGTTCGGGTTCCATTCTACCTGTACGACGCCAACTTTACCCAGCTCTCCTTCCAAGCTCCGGAAGTGGGGCCGATGGTCTTCACGGGTGCGGGCCCCAACCAGCTCGACGAGGCCAACCCGACGATCAACGTCACAATGCCCAACGACCCGAGCGGCCGTCGTGTGTTGTCTGGGTTCCAGTTTCGCACGCCGGTTGTGGACTGGGCGCGACTTCGGGTGGTGGGCCTTGAGACCTGCCAGATCCAGTCGGTGTATGGCGGCCGTGCGCCGGCCAACCAGATCTTGGGGCCGAGCCCGTTGCCGAGCTCGCCCGTCCCGGTGGATGGCTACGATGTGGGCCCTGGCTCGGGTGCGACGGGTCGGTACGATCCGTTTTCCACTGCTCATGTCCCGCCACCCCCTGGGTCTACAACCCTTGTCTTCAATGGTGGTGGATGGCCAGTCGTTTGGCAGAATCCATCGTTTACTGCTACCCCACCACCAGTCCCTGTGGGTGTTTCTCCGACACCAACGCTTGATTTTGGGGTTGTCTCGCTCGGTGATGGGCCAGTCACACTTCAGGTGTCCATCTTTTCGTTGAACCAGCCATTGGCGCTTCAGTCCAAGACGTGGAGCGTGGCTGGTTTTACAGATGATGCTACGGTTGGACCCGTCTTCGTCCCGAACGGTGGCACAACTGTTGTGAACATTACCTTCACCCCAACGGTGGCAGGTAGCTTTCAGGGCACCCTGACATTGAGGCTTCTTGGTCAGACTTCCACTGATATTGTGGATCTTGCCATCTCTGTCGGCGTCACCGTCGTCCAGAACCGCTACTACAACAACGGCAAGCTCTACCTCCTGCTCAAGAACCTGAGTGTGGGGGGTGGTGCGAACCTGTTGTCCCAGGAAGGCTACATCGACGGCGCTCTCTACGACTCGCGCCTGCGGCACACGCCAGGCCTGCGAGCAATGCCGGAGTTGAAGAGCCCCAATCGAGCCTACATCGAGGCGGCGGTGGTGGGTCCACAGCTCACGTCGATGACCTTTTCCGTGAACCTCCTTTGTGACATCATGGAGGACACGGAGTATGGTGTCGTGACGCCGGGGCCATACGCCCGCCGTGAGGCGCTCTTGCGCAGCTCGGTCAGCACCCCCAACAGTGATGTTCGATAGCCATGGCCATCTCCCCTTCCTTCCGTCTTCGCACCGATGATGCTGCCAACCTCCTGGACGGCCTGGTCTCGGTGAACCTTGCTCAGATCTCACGGGCAGGCCTACCGAAGGGTAAGTTCCCGGTCATCGAGGCCATCCAGTCGGGTCGGATTCGCTACAAGCGAGCGGACCCCAACGAGCACTGGCAGACCTGGAATGAGCTGGTTGGACCGGCCTATGGGGGTCGAGTCGGTCGAGGCGACTGCGAAGACTTGTCTGCTGCCGTGGTGGCTGAGCTTGCCTACAACGGGATTCCGGCTCGAACCTACGTCTACAAGAGTGGCGGCAAGCTCTACCATGTGGTGGTCAAGGCCGACCAGTGGGCGACCCCGTCGAACCCGCTGGGTCTGCTCGATCCTAGTCGAGCGGCTGGAATGGAAGGCAACGGATGAGCCGGATTCGACTGGACAGCGTCTACGAGCTCGGGTCCTCCCCTCGCATGGGGGGCAATTTCCGTGGGCTGACTGATGCGACCATCGCCATCTGGAAGGGGCGTCCACCGACCACGGTGGAGGGGCTCACGCCCAACATCCTGAGCATCTCGATGCGCTCGGAGGCCCCGCTTCCTGTTGGGGCCTCTCGGACGGTCACCATCAAAGCCGAGTGCGGCAACGGCTTTGGTGGGATCATCACACGGGAGTTCGACATTGGGGAGGGGTTGAGCTGCGACCTGGGTGCTGGTGCCTTCCAGCACGTCAAGATTCGCACCGCTTCGCCCATCCCTGAGAACTGCATCCTGTACTTCTGCTGGGTTCACGAGCTCAACTTCTCGTCCAGTGTGATGACGCTCAGCAATTTTTTGGACTACCCTGTCGCGAACACGCGCGTTCGAGTACCGGAAGGCGCCTTCCAGGTCATGCCGGAGTCGGCGTGTCAGATTACTTGGACGCTGGACCGGTACGGCACAACCTTCGTGCAGGGTGTGGCTGCGGGTCAGTCGATTCCTGTTCGTTGGGGCACGTTTTCGTGTAATGTTCCCAACAAGTTTTTCTTCCGACTTCGCGGGTTCTGACATGAGCGATACCATCCTCCCTGAAGATGTGCAGCACCTTGCTGCTCAGATCTCCGATCACTACGGCTCCGCCTTCTCTCCCTCCAACCTGGTCACCTACGGTGAGACGGTCATCGTCAAGCCGGGAGCTCGGACCAGGGGTGGGGCCCTGGTGACGGGCGCAGGTGTGGCTCGGGCCATCTCGGCCAACGCGGACGTCTATCCCCTTGCGGTGACCTACGGTCAGGCTCCCGATTTCGACGAGACGCCCGAGGCTTTTGAGCGGGCCATGATGGCTGAGCTCGACGCGGCTGAGGCGGACGTGAACGCTTCGTCGATGGAGACTTTTGGGTACGATCCCTTCTTCGATGAACAGACTCCGATGCGCATGCCCCGCTACGCAGTCCGGATGCGTCGTCGCTACGATCGGATCTCCCGCCGCTTTGGGCGCTTCGCAGTCAAGGCTGTGGCCTACCAGCGGAGTCGTGCGCGTCGTGTTGCAGCTCGCGTGTATCGTCGGATTCAGCGGCTCTGGAACCGGATGATCCGTCGAGGTATTCCCACGGACGGTCTGTACTCCCCAGCTCGGATTCGGAAGATGGTCTATGCCCAGGCCAAGCGCCTGGCTCAGTCGACTTCGGCCGTCACTCCTCCTCCGGGTCAGGTTGGGTTCCCGATGGCGCCAGCTCCGGCTGTCCCCTTGGCCTACAACCAGCGGGCACTGGAGCAGTCGGTGGGCCTTCGGACGACGGGGAACCTTCTGACTCAGCAGATCTCAAGCACGTCGTTCGGTGCCGAGGACTCTCTTCATGCAGACTGTCGCGCGGAGACCTTGGGCTACCTCTTCGGTTCGATGGAGCACGACTACTATGGTCTCGTGGGCGAGCCCTTCGAGATCGTGATGGACGAGTCCGATGCGGAGCTCATGGAGGGTCCGTCTGGTTCGTTGAACCAGGCTCTCGAGGCCGAGCTCGATGAAGCGTTGGACGACGACCTCGACGACGACCTCGACGACGACCTCGACGACGACCTCGACG
>Ga0180433_10003089_pt1 | contig 24821 bp, 21 predicted proteins | sample SS_ome_8_FD_132980 | JGI IMG/M metagenome (GOLD analysis project Ga0180433, IMG submission 132980) | Hypersaline lake sediment archaeal communities from the Salton Sea, California, USA - SS_1_D_1 metaG | ecosystem: Environmental > Aquatic > Non-marine Saline and Alkaline > Hypersaline >... | reverse complement strand
TTTTGGAAATGCCACCAAAAAAGAAAAAGAAAACTAAACAAAATGATGATCAATGTCCTGAGGAAATCACTGAAGAAGAGAGACTCGAAGATGTTGGGATCTATGATGATGAGGATGACGAAGATGAATTTGATGATGACGATGATGAGTCCTGGAGAGATACAGGGTAAATAGAATAATCTATGTTATTTGGAGTGACATGTGCTTGTTGCAATCAAAAATTCAAAAAAAATGATTTAATCGAGGTTAGAAAAGCAACAGGCGAAACAATATTATGTTGTAATAAATGCAAGAAATTTTTTAAAAAAATTGAAAAGCATTAATTTTAAAATTCTTAAGATATATCTAAAAATAATTTTTTTTTCGCAAGCGTATTTTTAATAAATTAGAAATTGTTTAGATTTCTTGTATTAATTGTAAAATCAGCAATTTTTTCATTATAACATCTTTTCAAAAATATGAACATCAAGTATTTTATTAAATTTTTTTCCTACTTCTTTTAAAGTGCCAATTTTTTTAAAACCAAATTCCTTATGTAAATAGATACTAACATCATTACCTTCTGTAATTCTTGCAATAACTGCATGAATATCTGCTTTCTTACCCTCTTTTAATAAGTTATTCATTAAATTTTTACCTATGCCCTTTTCTTGATAATCTTTTAAAACATATAGAGAAAGTTCGGCTGTATTAGAATATGCCTTTTTATCGTCATATTTGCTAAGCGCCCCCCATCCAACAATTACATTATCTTTTTCTGCAACAATAATAGGGTTTTTAGGATCATGATCTTTAAACCACTCTTTCATCTCATTTATTGTTTTTTTCTCTGTATCAAAAGTAGCATTAGTATTAACTATTGCTTCATTATAGATCTCAGTTATAGATTTAATATCCTTTAAAATTGCATTTCTAATTTTTAACACAAAAAAGTAAAAACAACCTATATACTTATAATATACGGAGTATTAACCTTAAAAAATATGTTTTGTGTAGAATGCGGAAAAGAAAAAGAGATATACAAAAATGGTGAATGTATTGAATGCTATGTAAAATCACATAGTTTTACAGAAGGACCAGAAATAATACATCTACCAATATGTACAAATTGTGGAAGTTTTAAATACAAAAATACCTGGGCAGGTCAACTACTAAACGAGGTAATAATAAGAATTGTAAAAAGTACATTTAAAATAAAAAAAGAACTTAAAAAAATAGATATAAATCCAGTATGTAAAGAAACTCAGAAAGGCTATGATTGCGTGGTATACATTTCTGGTTTCATAGACAAAACAGAAGTAATTGAAAAACATAATTTAGAAGTTAGATTAAAAAAAACAGTATGTGATGTATGTTCCAAACGTTTTGGAGGATATCACGAAGCTATAATACAGATAAGAACGAATGATAGAAAACTATCAAATGAAGAAAAAGAAAATATAATACAAAACGTAATAAACCAGACACAAAACATGCAGTCAAAAGGAAACCGCAGTCTTTTTATAACAGATATAAAAAAAGAACATGGGGGCATCACATTTTTTATAAGTGACAACCAAGCAGCAGAAACTATTCTAAAAAAAATTGAAGGAGAATACGGCGGAAACACTAAAAAATCTTCAAAAAACGTTGGAATGAAAGATAGTAAACAGATCTATAGAATGACGTATCTGCTAAGACTTCCAAACTATAAAAAAGATGATTACATAAAATTTAATGATAATTATTACAAAATAACATCAGTGAAATCAAATAATATAAAACTTTCAAATCTGTCTAATTGGGAGGAAGAATCAGTTAGTCCAAAAAAACTTGAAAAAATTAAAACACTAACCGGCGAAGAAAAAATAAAAGAAATGATAGTAGTAAGCCAGAAAAAAGATGAAATTCAGTTGATGGACACAGAAACATATAAAACAATTCAAATTAAAAAACCAAAACAAATAGATTTTAAAAAGGATAAAATAAAAGTTATAAAAATTCAGGATCAATTTTTTCTTATTCCTGAAAAAACAAAAAGTAATAAATAACAACAAATAATGTATCAACTCAAAAAGGGGAATTTATTATGGCAAAAACATCTATGAATTTAGACGAGAATATAGCAGGTTTTCTTTGTTATTTAGGAGTTTGGCTTACAGGAATAATATTTTATCTTATGGAAAAAGACAACAAAACAGTAAGATTCCATGCATTGCAATCGTTTTTAACATTTTTACCTTTAACAATTCTTGGAGCAATATTTACAATGGTTGGTTCTACTACTACTATTACATATACTCAAACTGCATATGGTAATTTTCCATCAGGTGTTAGTCAACCTTTTATAGTTCTGTGGTACATCGGTTGGGTAATCTATATAATAATGATTATTTTATGGCTAATTTTGATGATAAAGGCATATCAAGGAGAAAAATTCAAAGTACCTGTTGTCGGAGATATAGCTGAGAAACACGCATAAATCTCAGCAATTTTTTTCTTTTTTATAAAAAAGCGTTACTTTTTGTTCTATCAGAAATTTCACCGGCAATATTTGTATTCATTATTTTTTTAACTTCATCTCTATTTTTTGAATGACCTAATGCCCACATAAGTTTTACATACGCAGTTTCAGGTAACATATCTGAACAAGGTATAACACCTGCTTTGATAAGATCTCTACCTGTTGAATAAACGCTCATATCAACTCTACCAAAAAAACACTGAGAGGTCATAACAATAATTGTCCCTTTGTCAACAAGTTTCTTTATTCTTGGTATAAGTTTCTCAGAGACATGACCAAGACCTGTACCAATAATTACAACACCTTTTTTTTCAGGTATATCCTCTGGTTTCATACCAGGATAATAATAAATCATACTTACATCTGATTCCATCTTGGTATCTACTTTTACTTTCCCTTTTGTTTTTTTCCGGTATTTACTATTTAGTTCTATTTTGTTATTCTCAACAAAACCTAAAGGTAAATCATTTACAGTTTTGAAAGCGTCTCTTCTTGAGGTATGAAACTTTCTCACTTTTGTCCCTCTATGTATCATTATTTTTGTATCAGAAATATCACTATGCATAGTGACAACAACTTCGCCGATATCAGATTTAGATGCAATATTTGCGGCAGCTATCAGATTAAGAGCTGCATCTGAACTTGGTCTATCACTGCTACGTTGAGATCCAACTAAAACAACTGGTCCAGATAAATCTTTAAGCATAAAAGAAAGAGCTGCACCTGTATAACCCATAGTATCTGTTCCATGAGGAACTATCACACCAATTGCTCCATTATTTAATTCATCCGCGATTTTTTTTGATAAAATCTGCCAATGTTCTATGTCGATATTTTCACTGAGTATCTGATAAGCAACTTGGGCTTTAACATTACATACATCAAATACTTCAGGAACTGAAAAAGCAAGTTCTTTTGCTGAGCTTGCAGGATGCACCGCGCCTGTCCTATAATCAACATAACAGGCAATTGTTCCACCTGTTCCAATCAAAGAAACAGTTTTTTTGTTTTTATTAAAGGGTATTTCCTTTGGTTTTTTTATCTTTTTTTTATGTTTATCTAAAAGAGTGATCTTAGTATCTTTATCTATCTTTAGACCTATATTATAGCCGTTGTCAAGTTTTATAGTAATAATTTTGTCATCACTGAATTGATGATGAGGCATCAAAACTCCTTCTCTTTTTACATTTTTTGATTCAACTTTTATTTTGTCTCCTACCTCTGCGTTTGCCTTTTTTAGTTTTTCTTGTATATCCTTTTTTTGTGGCATATAACTCCACAGATAATATAAAAAGTAATTTAAAAGTATGTTCCCTTAAAAAATATATTAAAGAAAATAAGAGACGTATCTTTAGAAATATTAATGTAATCTTTTGTAATCATAATGTTTGTGAAATTTGAACTAATAATAATTAGATATGGAGAAATCGCCTTAAAAAGTAACTATATCAGAAAAAAATTCGAAAGTATCTTAATAAAAAACATTAGAACAATTCTTAACAAGGAAAAAATAAAAAATAAAATAGAAAGGGAACGAGGGAGAATATATCTTTATACAGATCAAATAGACCGTTCTCTAATAATTCTCAAAAGAATATTTGGAATTGTAAACTTTAGCCCTTCAACTAAAACAAATTCAGATATCAAATCTATTTCAGAAAAAGCAGTAAACCTATCAGATGATTATCTTAATAAAAAAATGAGTTTTGCAGTAAGAACAAACCGAACTGGAGATCATAACTATACAAGTCAAGATGTTTCAGTAAAAATAGGAAAAAAAATCCAAGAAAACACAGGATGCAGTGTTGATTTGACAAATCCAGATTTCGAGTTATTTATTGATATAAGAGAAGAAAATGCATATTTGTTCAAAGAAAAAATTAATGGCCCTGGTGGAATGCCGGTTGGATCACAAGATAAAGTCCTATGTTTTATTGATAACATTTATTCTATTCTTGCTTGTTTTTATATTTTAAGACGGGGTTGCAAACCTTTATTTTTTGTAAAAAAAGATTTTGATATTAGTTTATTAAATTCCTTTGTTAAACGATGGTATATAGATTCAGAGAAATTTGTTTATAGTGAAAACAATAATTTTTACAGTGAACTAAATAAAAAAGTATCTGAAAAAGAATGTAAAGCAGTTGTTACAGGTTTTTTTAATTTAAAAAATGATTTCCCAAAAATCAAAGAATTTAAAAAAAATATAGATGTTCCTGTCCTACATCCACTTATCTCATTTGATGAAAATAATTTAGAAAGGAAAATAGAAGAAATTGGTGTATTTAAATGAATATACTTGTTATGGGGGCTGGTGCAATTGGTTCTTTTTTCGGGGGAATACTTTCAAAAGAAAACAAGGTAATTTTAGTTGGTAGAAAAAAACATATTGATGAAATAAACAAGAACGGACTAAATATAAAAGGTAAAACAAATCTAAAAATAAAAGTAAAAGCAGTAGAAAAAATACATAATTTATCAGAAATTTTTGATCTAGTATTAATTACTGTTAAAGCATATGATACAGCTATTGCTGCAAAAGAGGTTAAAAAAGTTATTTTTGATAAAACCATTGTTTTATCTATGCAAAACGGTCTTGATAATATTAAAAAAATAACAAGTTACATTGATAGAAAAAAGGTTATTGCAGGAATAACTACAAATGGTGTTATTTTTGAAAAACCAGGAATTATTGTTCATACCGGCACGGGTTATACAACAATGGGTGGAATAGATTCTAAGAAAGATGATAGAATTGATAGAATTATCAGGACCTTTAATGAATCTGGAATTAAAACCTCATTGTCTAAAGATATTAGAAAAGAAATTTGGGAAAAAGCTATTGCAAATTCAAGTATTAATACTCTTACTACTTTTTTTAAATGTAAAAATGGTTATCTTTTAAAAAACCCTGTTCTTGAAAGACTTGTTGAAAGAGTCTGTATGGAATCAACAAAAATTGCTAGAGCAAATAACATTTTTCTTGATTACGATGAGATGATTTCAAAAACCAAATCCATAATCAAAGATACGAAAGATAATTATTCTTCTATGTTTCAAAGTTTTTTAAATAAAAAACCTTTAGAAATAGATTGTATAAATGGTATTTTAATAGAGCTTGGCAAAAAAAAGAATGTTGTTACAACTCTAAATGAAATACTTATTCGTTCAATAAAAAATATGGTTTAGATATATCACAAAGAGAACTTGCAAAAAGAATATCAAAAATAAAAGAGATCTTCGAATTACATATAATATCTGGAGAATACGACCTACTATTGAAGGTCAGAGGAGAATCACTAGAAAAATAGGAAAACTAGTTGTAGACAAACTAAGAAAAATAAAAGGTGTCTGAAGAACACTAACATTTGCATGTTTTGAAACAATAAAAGAATAAATAAGTGGAAACACATGAAAAATACAAATATTTATAAACAAAACAATAAAAAACCAAAGATTGGCTTTTTTCCAGAACTTGATGTGATTGGTGAGACTTATCCCTTTATCAAAATTGCAAAAAAATGTAAAGAAAAGGGTATAGATGTAGTTTTTTTTAGTCACGGCGGTAGATATGAAAAGTTAGTAAAAGACAACGATATTGAATTAATAAGAATTGAACCTAAATTATCATTTATTAATCAAGCAAAATATCCTGGACTTGACTTCATTAAAAATCATTCAGATGAAGAATTATTAAAAATTATATCTAGAGAAGTAAGATTTTTTAAAAAAGAAAAAGTTGATGCAATGGTTCAGGGGACTTGGATATTCTGCCCTATACTATCATCAAGGGTTGCAAAAATACCACTGATAATAATTAATTCAGGTACAACTGCCCCTCCATATTTTAAAGCAGGATATGCAACCTTTCCAGATGAAATGGAGAATATAATTACAAAACTAATTCCTGCCTTTATTAAAGATAGGATTACTAATTACCTACTTCTGAGACATAAAAGTTTTCTAACAGAAAGATTCAACCAATTAGCAAAAAATTGTAAACTTAATATCTGTTTTAAAAGAAATATAGATCTAATTATTGGAGATTACACCTTTTTATGTGATGATATTGATTTTTTAGGATTAAAACCATCAGATGATTTCCCAAGTAATTCATATATAAACCCAATATTAAGTGATGATATTTTTAGAAATGAAATTAAAGATGATGAAAAAGAATTAATCGGCTATATCCAGAAATCAAATTCTAAAAAAATTTTTGTTACAATGGGTAGTAGTTGCGATAAAACAATATTTTTAGAGATTATAAATACTCTTGGAAACACAAATTATGAAACCATCGCTATTTATGGAAATATTTTAAAATTAGAAGAAATACCAAAATATAACAATATTAAACTTAGAAAATTTGTTTCATCTACTAAAAAAATACATGAAATAGTAGATATATCAATTATACATGGTGGCAGAGGAACAACCTATACTTCAGCATATTCTGGTAAACCAATAATTGGGATACCAATGGATGCCGAACAGCAATTCAATCTTGACATTCTGAAAAGAAAAGGAGTTGGAATAAGAATATCAAAAAAATATTTTAATGGAGATAAACTATTAAGAGAATTAGAAAAAATATTTGAAAACTACAACAAATATTTAAAAAATGCTGAAGAATTAAAAAAACATTTAAAACCAGCAAATGGGGATTTAAACGCTGCAAAAAGAATTCTTAAAATATTAGAAAATCATTAATTATATTCAAAAATACATTATAAAGCTTTGAAATAATTAAAATAAAAACTCTAAATTAGTTAAACAAAAGAATATGATTTGATTAAATGGTAAAATCTTATGAATAAAAATCAAGTAGCAAACAGGGTTTTAGATAAATTTTTTATTTACACAGGTTTAAAAAATCTCTATTTTACGTTAAACAAACCTCAAAAAATGATTAAATGTCCGATATTATTATATCATAATTTAAATCCTGATATACAAGGAGTTTCAATAGACCTATTCGAGAATCATTTAAAATTTTTAAGTAAAAAATATACAACCTGTACAGTTAATGAGCTAATAAAAAAAATTCAAATTGATGATATTGCTGGAAACGAGCTAGTAATTACTTTTGACGATGGATTTGAGGATAATGTAACCAAAGCGCTACCGCTTTTAAGAGAATACTCTTCAAAAGCAACCTTTTTTATTTCAACGGGTTTCATCGGTAAAAGATATCTAGGGCAGAAGATGGTTACTGAAAAACAGATAGTTGAATTATATGAAAATAATATGGAAATTGGATCCCATACAGTTAATCATTATAATTTAAATAAATTATCAAATGAAGAGGTAAGAAGAGAATTAAAACTTAGCAAAGAATCTCTTGAAGATATAATTGATGATAAGGTTTTTTCTTTTTCATATCCTTATGGGTCTTATAATCCCTCAGTTGTTAATATATGTAAAAAGGTAGGTTATTCTTCTGCTAGTTCAATCTTCTATGATTTTTTTATAAAGAATTTTTTTATTCTACCTCGGATAGTTATCTTCCCATATGATACTACTTATGATATTCAATCAAAAATTCATGGTGATCGTCATTGGTTAAACATATTTCATAAAATCTATTTACAGAAATTCTTGAGGAAATATGAAATATAATAACTATCTTAAATTTTCGACATCATAAAGGTATTTTTCTACTTTATCTTTGTCTTTACATCCATCTTTTTTTCTTAATTTAATATATATAGAAAACATATTTTTTAAGCTCAGTTTACTATTCTTCCTTGAGCATACAATAATAGGTTTTTCCAATTGTTTTGTTTTCTGATTTTTTTGTTTTGAATGCTTTTTCATTCTCACTACAAAATCAGCATCTTCAAGAGCCCAATAGGATTCATCAAATCCCCCTAGCTTATCAAAATCTTTCTTTCTTAAATATATCAAACCAGTTCCAATCCCACCAACTATTACGCGTATGTGATAGATTAAAAAATCTATAACTCCAAACCCGAAAAAACCAAAAAATGAATTGAACTTATCCGGTAGTAACATACTCCCACCACCATATATCCTCGGATTTCCTAATTTTTCATATATGTCATTAAACGTGTTTTCGTGAATAATTGATCTATCAGCATCTACAAAGGCGATATATTTTCCTTTTGCATGTTTTGCACCTGCATTTCTTACAGCTGCAATATTATGTTTTTTAAATTTTACAACTTTACATCCATAAGATAAAGCAATTTCTGCAGTTTTGTCATTAGAATCATTATCTACAACAATGACCTCTATATTTTTGTTATATTTCTCTCTAAATTTTTTTATTGCTTTATTTACCGATTCAAGAGTTGGTACAATATATTTTTCTTCATTATATGCAGGTATAACCAATGATATAATTGCTTTCATTAATCCTCCAAAGTTCTCATTTATTTAATATTTTTTTATTATATTTAATTTCTGTTGGCAATCTTATTTTAATTTATCGCACGTTTTTGATAACATAGATAACATAGAATACACAATGAATGAAATTAAAACCAAGAATAATTCTATTATTTAAATAACAAAAGAATAAGTATTTCCTTTTTATTATAAACTATAAGGATTTCTCATGAAAATTTTTGTTACAAGAAAAATACCAGATAACGGCCTAGAACTACTAAAAAAACAACATGAAATAAAAGTAAATCCAAATGATAGAGTACTTACCAAAAAAGAAATAATAAAAGGTCTAAAGGGAAAAGATGGACTTTTATGTCTTCTTACAGATAAGATTGACAAAGAAGTGATAGAATCAGAACCCAAACTAAAAATGATTGCAAATTATGCTGTAGGATATAATAATATAGACATAAAAGCAGCAACAAAAAATAAGATATCAGTTAGTAACACACCTAAAGTTCTAACTGATACTACAGCCGAGATGGCATGGGCCCTTTTATTTTCTGTTGCAAGAAGAATTGTTGAGGGAGATAAATTTACAAGAGATGGAAAATTTAATGGGTGGGCTCCAATGTTAATGCTCGGCCGAGATATTACAGATAGAACTCTTGGGGTCATTGGAGCAGGAAGGATTGGTACTGCTTTTGCTATGAAAAGCAAAGGTTTCAAAATGAAAATTTTGTATTATGATAAAAAGAGAAATGAAAAACTGGAAAATAATTTAAACGCTAAAAAAGTTGAGCTTGAAAAAATTTTGAGAGGATCTGATTTTTTGTCTTTACATGTCCCTTTAATTGATTCTACTTATCATATGATAGGAGAAAAAGAACTAAAAATGATGAAAGAAAGTGCTATAATAATTAATACTTCTAGAGGGCCGGTGTTACATGAAAAATCACTAGTAAAAGCATTGAAAAATAAATGGATATTTGGAGCGGGTTTAGATGTATATGAACATGAACCTAAAGTTTCTGAAGAATTAAAAAAACTAGATAATGTAATACTTCAACCTCATTCTGCATCAGCTAGTATAGATACACGTACTAAGATGGCCGTAGTTGCTGCAGAAAACATGATAAAAGGATTGAAAGGGGAAATCCCTCCGAACTGTGTTAATAAAAAGGTATTTGATATTAAATAATGTAAATATGAGGGCGGTCTAATCTTATAACAGGTATGGATATTTTTCCGATATTTTTTGATCCTATTATTATATTTATCCGTTTATCTGGCTGTTTCAAATATTGGTTGTGCCATATATTTCTTTTTGAATTAGAAAATGATGCATGTTTATTGTTATCCTTAAATTTATTATTTATTATATGAGTTTTATATGAATTTGATAAATATACACCTAACTTATTATCCAAAATAAAATTTCTTGCTATTTTGCTATCTGAAGAATCTTTAACATATACACCTATATTATTATCATAAATATTACAAAATCTAATTTCAGTAGAATTTGCACTGACTTTTATACCCGCGCTATCATGACTAGAATTACACACTCCAAAATATAATAATTTTGTTCTATCTTTAGTAACAGTTATTGTGTTGCCTGTTTTGTCACCAACGATTATAGTAGAATTACTATCTTCACCAACTAAAACTAATTGCTTTGATATTACAATATTTTCATTATAAGTACCATTTAGTACATAGATTATGTCGCCTTCACTACTATTATCTATTGCTTGTTGTATTGTTTTATAATCTGCAGTGCCATCATCGTCGACTCTTGCGAATAGATTATCATAATTTATTAAAAATTCATCCCAGGTTGTATCATTTGCAAAGTCCAAACCAAAGTTTGAATAAGTATTTTCTGGTACAAACCATTGGTATCCGCCCCAATAAGGAAGATACAATGTCAGTCCGTGTGATCCTGGGTATAATTCATTATGATATTCATTTATAACTGTGTCATTTACTGCTTGCATTATATTATTTAGACACGTAGAAAGATTTTCATCCAAACCATTAATCTGATTATAGTTTTTTGCAAAGTCGTAAATGTCTAACAGATCATCATCAAAAAACAATTGAGTTTTTTTATGTATTGATTTGATATCTTCAAAGTTATTTTCTAGATCTTTAGATATTTCAATTGTAAAATTGTCTATGGCATCTACAAGATTTGTAATTTTATCTGTTCTAATTGCGCTCATTGTATTTCTGGGAATAGGATATAATTTTGTGTTTTTTTCTGTATTTCTTATTATCTCAATTATTCTGTTACCGATTTCTATATTTGATAGATCGCTCTCGTACTTTAATAATTTATATATTGGGTTATAAACCCGAAAATCATAAGCAGTTCCTTCCTCGCTTCCAATGTAGACATCGGTTAGATTTCTTAGTTCATATACTGACTCGGTTGAAGCCATCGCACAAGATGAAATAAAAGCCATGATGTCAACTCCTCCTGTCTTAGTTAATGCTTTTTGGATTTCTTCAAGAGTTAACCAATCATGATTGTTTGTATCATCCAGACCAGAAGCATACCATGCAGTCCCGTGACTTGCTATTTCTAAAAAGTATCTTTTTGCTGGAAAATTTTCTTTACAGTATGATACAAAATATTCAAGTGTACTAGAATTTCCCATGTTTATTTCACCGAGATTTTCAAGTAAAACTTTTCTTCCGAGATTCTTTATATTAAAAATCCTTCCAGGCCCATAGAAAGTATCTTGTAAAACAACATAATTGAAATTTTTATTCGACCAAGGTCTTGTAATAAACCTGAACATCATCGGTTCCATCCAGTTATGTGTATAATCGTGGGCATCGTAGAATATGTAAGTCCATTTTTTTTCTGAATTTGTTTCTAATAATTCTTCTTCTTTATAATTTGAAGCTAGAACAGTTGAAATATTTGAAAAAACTATGATTAATATAAAACAAATTACTAATGTTTTATTCATTTTTATTACCTACTTTATTAAATATATATTAATTAGGTTAATATATAAATTTTATCATAAAATGATACTTTATTGATTTAACTTATATAAAAAATAGATAAGAAATAATTAAAGAGTAAACGTCCAAACCTCGGGTTCTTCTGGTAAATCCTCTTTTTCAATATCTATCTCATTTCCGACATGAAGAAGTTTATACTTGTTTCTCTCTAAAAAAGGATCTATACCGGCAATTGGTAAGCTAAGCCCTCCAATTTTATAATGCATCGGAATTACAATCTTCGGGGTTATTTTTTTAATAACATCCCATGCCTTATCTGCATCAATTGTAAAATTTCCACCTATTGGAATAAACAAAACATCTACGTCTCCAATTTTATTAACACTATCTTCATCAAGATCATGACCGAGATCCCCTAGATGACAAAAAGTAATATCTCCCATGATAAATTTGAACATAATGTTATCTCCACGTTTGGATCCGCCGGCTTCATCATGAAAACTATCCACGCCTTTAATTTCAATTTCGTTAATATTTCGCCTACGCCCGTCTTTGATTAGTTTACTACCTGATTTCTCAACTGTTTTTACACTGTTATGGTCATAATGATCATGGGATACAAGAATTATATCACCTTTAACAGTGGGTGCTGGTATACCAATAGATCTTCCATCATGTGGGTCGGTTACCAATGTTTTTTCGTTTGTAATTTCCCAGCAGGCGTGACCATGCCAACGTATTTGTAACATACTTTTTTCCTCCCCGGTAAATAAAGTACAACGCAAGATGATTATAAAAAAATTATGCCTACATTTTTTCCCCTAAATCAAGATTTGAGTAGTGTTTTGACTATATATAATGTCATCTCCGTTTACGTATGCAAATGGTTCAAATACTATCCCTTCAACTAAGTGCCATAGTTTTGCTAGTATCCCTAACTGACTTGGCGCCTCAGGATATATTTCTTCCCATCCATTTCTGTCAATATCTATTCCTTGATTATAATAAGAAGCCCACACAATTTCCATACAGTAGAATCTATCTGCTGTTTTTACGCCTGGTTTATTAATGTCGTCGCATTTAAGACCAAACTCCCACATTCCACGATATATTGATTCTGGGAAAAAGAATTGATATTTACATCCAAGACGGTCAACAGCCCATTCAACAGCTGCATTTCTTTGAGACTCATTTGCGTTATTCACCCTAAAAAAAGTAAAATTTACAAAATGGAAATGATAAGCATCATATGTTACATAGGACACTCCACCAGAACCAGCATGTATCACATACGAACCATCTTTAAAATCAGGACCCATATATAGGCATGCATGATCGTTGCTGTATCCTTTTATATTCCAAACATTGTTTTTTGGAAGATCCATTAATATAATATCTCCTTTTTGCAATCCTCCTGGTAGCGGATGTGTGATGTATGTTTCTGTATCATTATCATTTATTATTTCATTTATAGTTACAACATTATGATATTTATCTGAATCTGCATCAATATCTATTTCCTGTTTATTGTATGCATACCATACCAACTCAGAGTTGTACCATCTATTGTTTTTCCCTTTGCTTGATATTTTAGGAAAATTTTGGTATCTTTTACCAACTTGATCTTTTGCCCAGGTAGCTGCTTTTTCTTTCTGTGTATTGTTGGCTGTTATTACATATCCAAACATTTGATTTTCATAATTATCTATAAAATAATCGTAACTCTTAATTTCTACTTTTGAAAAATGTTTTGAATGGACAAATTGATTTTCGCCAATGTAAATTGCGATATGGTCATTTATCAGACCCGGGTTCTGTAGAAGTATATATTTAGCTTTAAAATCCATATGTAATATATCGCCAACGTTAACATAATCTGGTACTTGTGTTTCTTCATTTTCTTTGGCATCTGTAACTTCGCTATTTATAACTGGTAAAATAAGAATTACCACAATTATTATTTTAATTATTTTTTGTTTCATATTCATACCTTCATTTTTTATTTATCATTTTTAACTCTATCAATAAAAACAGGTCCTAAAAATGCGGTGTACTCATTTTGACCTGGTAAAAGTTCTTCACCTTTTTGTCTTATTGCCACATAGTAAAAATCATTTGGTTGAACTTCATAATCGTTAAAAGTTATTACAGCAGTATGATTATTTGGTTTAGTATGATTTATTATTTTACAATATGGTCTTCTGCGGTCAGTATCTTTTTTTATTATCCATATATCGCTTATCGGATAATCAAGCTCTTCAGATGAGTAATTATGTGGACACATGTTTCTTTCATTTCTATCAAATCCTTGAAACGTGGACATTGCAGAAATATTAATTGTCAGAGGATTGGTACAGTTTATCCATCGGCCTAAAGCCATTTTATCGTCAAATCTAACATTAGCTCGTATTTTCAAAAGTTGTGAACCATAAATATCACATTCATTCATTGCATCCCAAATTTCACTCCTAGTATTGTGAACAGCATAGGCTGCCATAATACCAGCTGGTTTTTGTTTGTCTAAGCTGGCGCTACCTGCTCTATCAATAGAGTGAGTATCACTTCCTGCCTGCAATACAAATTTTCTTCCTTTTAGGGAATCTTTACTCCATTCCCAAAGAGCGTTTTCGACCCATGAATCAGTTTTATTACACAGACAAATGTGGTTTTTTAAATTATCAGGTAAATAAGGCCAGGTTATTTTCATACCTGAATATTGTCCAATTGATGTTCCCCAACGGCTATATGTTTCTACTCCACGGAGAATTTTATCCCGTTCATCAGTGTTTTTTACTTCGTTGGAGAAAAAACTCCAGTTTGCAGTATAATAAAAAGGAAAATGTTTTTTTATCCCTTCAGTTCCAAACCAATATATTTTTCCTAGTGGATGGTGTGGAAAACCAATGTTTAGATGTCCTTTATCCCATTCTTTTGCCATTGCCTTAAAAATACTATCATAATTAAGTCTCTGTAAAGGTGAATATTTACGTGCATCTTGGTAGATGTCTCTGTAATAAAAGTTTATATGACTTACATCTTCATATCCGTTAGGTGAAAATTTTAATCCTCCTGGAAAATAGTTATGTGCTGACCATTCGAAACCTAGTAATGTTGTGAAATTTCCAGGATCATAGTATTCGGCTGCTTTGTCCTTCATTATCTGCCATGGATCTTTTCCTAGAATCCGGTTTATCAATCTTTTTAATAATGGAAAAAATTCACCTTTATACAAAGGAAAATAAGCATGTTCAGAGCACGCTGCAAAATCAAGATATTTATCATTAATTGTGTTTTGATACATCACGGTTAAGTTATAATTTCCATCGCCATAAGTTGTATGCCAATGAATATCACCAAAAAATATTCTTTTTATCATTACTTTTACTGTATCTGTAGCGTTACCTTCAGAGTTTTCCGCGTAAACAGTTAAGTCAACATAATCTTCTTTTAATGGTGTTGGTTCAGGATCAAAAATAAGAGGGTTATCTTCATTAAAAGTATAGTGTTCTGAAAAATTATTTATTTTCCAGTACATAAAATCTGGATTTCCTGTAATGTTACAGTTTATCACATCTCCCTCATAAATTACACTATACGGCTCGATATTTATTTTTACTGTGGGTTTGTTAACCTCATTAATAGGGGTTGTTGAACCTATAGGGGTATTTATTACTATAATTGGAGAGAGTATAAGAAGAATAACTAGAAATATTGTAATACATAATTTTGTTCTTTTCATTTTACCATTATTTATTTTATACTTTAAATATATAGGATTAAATAATATATAAATATTGTGATAATTATTTTTATCTATAAATAAAACCATTTTTGCCTCTAAAATTTCAAATTAAAAAGATTTAAAAATATGCATTTTCTTTTATTATGTCTAATAAAAAATTTTAATAGATGCATTTATATTCTATCTAAACATTATAATTATTATCAAATGGGGGAAAAGAAATGAAAAAAATTGCCTATATGGCTATAGTTTTTATATTATCGATTTTTTTAGTAAGTCCTGTAATAAGTTCAAATGTTTGTACAAATAATACCGTAACAACGATCAAAAACAATCTGGAATCTAGTGGAAATGATATCGAAATATTGGATGTATATCTAGAAGGAAAAAAAATATTGGTAGATGTTATAAACAATGAAAAATCAGAACTAACTATGTATGTTGATTTTTATAAAATAAGTTACCCTGATGGAATAACACCTACGTATGTTGTTTCAAATAAATTAGTTATACCTCCAGGTGAAATAAAACAAACATACCTACCTTTACCTTCCTACACCGAAGAAACCTTCCAACTCATTGTTTTAGTTGGAAGTGAAAGTGAACTTTTGGAAAAGCCAAGGAGAACATATGACGAAAGCTGGGATAACTGGTTTTATTGGAATAGATACATAGGATGGGAAATTTACCCAGGACAAGAAAATGATTTTGAGGTTACAACAAATATTGAGAAATTAACTAATGAAAATGAAAAACCATATCATATTACTATTAGTTTAACAAACATAGGTGCTGAAGAAATACAGCTTTCTTTTGAAACAACACAAGTATCAGATTTTCAAGTATATCATATCGAAGATCAGCATGCAACACCAGTATATCAATGGTCAGAACATCAAGATTTTTATTACATACCCGCAAACTTTCCTATTAAAGCTGGACAAACACTTACAATACTTGATTATAAGTGGAACAAATCAGGTGATGATGGTAAAAAACTATCAAGTGGAGAATATTTAATTGATGGATTAATGTTTGAATATTACCGCGGCGGTGATAAATTTCTTAGTATGCACGATTTTTCACCAGTTTCTATTGAGATAAGCAAAGAAAAAAATAAGATTTCAAAACTTACAATTCTAGATCTAATAGAATTTATATTCAAAATTGACCAGTATGATCAAATTATCGGTATAATAAAAAATCTAATTTAATTCTTTTTTTATATTTATTTCTCTTTTGACACGTAATTATTATTAGAAAGGAAAAAGGTAGATAATTAAAATTATTTTTTATTTGATTTTTAGTGAGAGTAGTTTTGCTAGTATTGGGAATTTTTCTATTATTGCATCTAAGAATAGTGATTGGTGCTTGGTCTTTTTTTCAAAAAATTTAATTTTTTCGATAACACCATCATATAACTCTGGTTCATCAATAGAGTATACCGACCCAGTATAATCCCAATCTTGTTTTGTTTCATCCCATTTATATTCACTGACTTCTTTAATTTCAAATTCGCACCATAAATAGTAATAACCTTTATTGTTAACAGTTAGTTCAATATCAATTGAGACTGTCTCATCAACATAACCCTCTTTACCATAGCCTGGATGCCATTCAACGATTATAGTATCAATAGCACCATAGTAATCAACAAAGTCATAATCAAGAATTTTATCAGTTATATAAACTCGTGCTAACCAATCAAATTTTATTCGTTTACCTTCCATTTCCACATCAAAGAGTTTTCTTATTGTAAGATTTACTTTTAGTGTTTTACCTTGTATCTCCTTATTGTTTAAATTAAACTTTTCTATATGGGTGTCATAGTGTCTGTTGTTTTCATACATTTCGTCTAATTCGGCGTAGAATCCTACAATTACTTCTGCGTCGTAATCGTCGTTTTTTGTATTGTCAACTAGTTTTTTTGTTTCTTTTATAGATTCTGCGCTAACAGAGAATGTACTTATCGAAACTGCAAGCATCAAAACTATCATTAAAATAGCAAATATTTTTTTATTCATTTTTAATCGCATCTTTTTGAAATTTTTGCCTTAGATTTGTTATAATAATATTTAAGTTTTATAGAACAAAATTGGGATGTTTACCTAAAAAATAACTTTAAAAAAAGCTATGGTCTTAAGCGACCAAAATTGATATATTCGATATTATTATTAAAAACCCTAGCAAAAACAATTTCTTTATTAACTGAATGAGCAAGTCTTACCGCTCTGCTAAACTCAGCCCACACAGTAGCAGAATCTTTTTTTAGAATATGTACCAAATATTCTGCGTGAATCTTGTCTGGATGAGACGTATAAACACGAAAATGAGTGCCAAACTTAAAACCAGTTTTTACAATCAGTCCTTTTTCTTTTAAATCTTTAAAAACCTTCAGTTTAGAAATTATGTCCGGTTGTGCTTTTTTAGCAATTTTTAAAAACTTATCTTTAGAAAGCTTCTTTCCATTAATGTCTTTTAATGATATGTAATTTTTTTCTAAAAGATATAAAACCTCCACAAAAGATAATTGAAGAGCAGGTCCAAAGGGTTTACCAAAGAATTCTTTCTTAAACAAATCTTCTGATTTTTTTTCATCAAACACAAGCACTCGTTCTTCTAAAAAAACTCCTTTGATTTCTTTAAAGTTCTTACTTTTATTTTTCCCCTTTAAATCTGCAAATGAAACACTGTAATATGTTATATCTCCTTCATCATCAACAATTGCAAACCACAATTGACAGTTTTCAGATATATTTTCTAAAAGAGATCTTGTTTTTTCTATGTCAAATAAATCCCTTTCTGAAAAAACACATACAAAAAATTTTCCTTCATTTCCTTCTTCTGTCTGAAACTTATAAAAATCAAAGCTCTCCTCTTTTTTACATAATTTTACAATTTGGCCACGTTTTCTAAGATCCTTAAAAACAAGATATTTTATTTCAAAATCCTTGAAATCTTTAGAAGCAATTTTTACTAAACCTTCAAAATCTACTTCCTTTTTTTTATGAAAAATTTTAATTTTCCTTTCATCTAACAAAAAAACGCTCTCAATTAAATTAAGCTCTAATATATTAGCAGATAAAATCTCTCCGATATGGCTTTTATTATACAATCTACCAATATCTTTTGATTTTGTAACTATGATTTTATTTTTTTCTAGTTCTCCTGTTATCATCATTTTAACAATAACTTAGAAAAATAAAAGGGTTATTTGTTTTTTTTGTAATAATCTCTTATACTACGTGGGACCTCATCATGAGAATATTTATAGCTCTTTTTTTGAGATTTTTTAGAGTCAACAAAACCTTTGTATACTTTTTGTTTTCTTCTTGGTTTTTCTTCTTCTCTCATAACAAATATTAATATTAGTCCAATACCGATACCTGCGATGACTCCAACTAAAATTCCTAAACTGAAACTAAATATTTGATTTTGATAAAGATTTATCCTATCTGGGATTCCTACGCTTTTAAATGAACCTGTTCTGCATGATGTATTTGTAAAACTAAGAGCCCCTGCTATCATGCCACTGTATTTGTAGTACATAAGAGCTGAATCATAATAAGTTTCATTTCTAAGACTCTCTGCGTATTCATAATAGCTTACTGCAAGAACCGGCTCAATACCTTGTGTTCTTATTTTGACTATATTACTATTAGCATTTTCACTTGCACTATCAAGTTTTTCTTCTGAATTAGTACCTATCAATTCTAATGCTAAATTTGCTTTAACAAGTGCTTCTAACGCTTCAAATAAAGCAGCTTTATTGTATCCCTTATCCAAGTCATCCTGAGCACTATTTACTAAATCATTTGCTTCATTTAGATAATCTACTGAATCACTGTATGTACTTCCTATCTCACTTAGAATAACATTTGAATATACTACAGATTGAGTTGCTTCCTCTATGTATTCCAAAGCAAGATTCTGAATAGTTTCATTTGTTATTTTTCCAGTGTCATTGAATTTGTTAGTACCTATATCAATCCACCAGGAAACACTATTACATCTTTCTTCAACAAATGCTATACTATAAAGAAAATCCATCACCTCAGAAAAGGAATTAAAACCCTGGTTTTCATAAATATCTATAGCTTGATCAAGATATGTTCCTGCTTCAGAAGCACGCCTCTGTGCAGCACCCACAGTTTGAAGGGTTACAAAACCATCTACTTTTTCATCTTTTGCTTCTTTACTTACGTTCTCATGCAAAGAATTAACTTCACTCAAAAGATTTTCTATCCACTCTTCGTCTCCCTCTTTGTCATAATAATCACAAGTATAAGATACAAATTTGGAGTATATCAGAGACTGAAAAGATTTACTTGTACTTGTATAATAAAGACTTTCATTATACCATTTTTCAGAATCATTTAAAGTCTCAAACGCTTTATCTAATTCCTCTTCTACTTCATCTCTGTAATAATTTGGAAAATAATTAGGTATGCCTGATCCTTCAAATTTTTCACTAGCATTATCATAGGATTCTTTTGCTTCATCAATAAGTACACCTGCTAAAGGTTTAATAGAAATATTATACTCCTCTGTTGTAATCGGTGAATCTGATTCTTGAAATTCAAATCTTTTACCTGTAAAATATTGAAGAGCATCATTGATGTCTGACGCCTCATTAACCTCTATACCATAGTTATCCATAGCATAATCAGAGACATCTATAGTAACAGGTTTTGTAACTGTTCTAATCCAACCATTACTTGTCTCTGTTGTTGTTTGCATCTCTGTATATTTGTCTTGACCTTTTGGAATTAAAAAACGAGTTGCACCAACACTATTAGCCGCATCAATTTTATAGATGATGCCGCCAATTGGGCCTATACTTCCATCTGGATTAATCATACCTGTCATAACAGTGCGGTTATCCATTTTCCAGTTTTCAAGTAGAGAAACAGTTGCTACGGTCATAACCCCTCCAGCAGAAGGACCACCGATAATAGGAGAATCTGTTCTTACCACAAAATAATAATCATAATTATCTGGGTTCACATCACATCTTTCATCGTTTCTGACAAGAGTCCCTGCTACTTTTACTGCAAGACGAGCAGATCCCTGCATATCAACTTGGGTTAAAGGTAGCGTATCAACAAAAACACGTCCGCTACCATTATTTTGGATAGAAACAGTAATAGTAGCAATAACACCCACATAACCATTTTCTGTTTGAGCAACAGCAGGAGCATAAACAGATACGCTTCTGTATGTAGATGACTTTGTTTCTTCGTAAATAGTCCCAGGTATTATTTCCTGTGCGGAATGTACTGATATAATTGAAAATGATAATGTTATTGCGATAAATACTGCTGCAGATTTTTTAATCATGTTATTTACAAGCCCCCTTCTACATATATTATTTTCTAAATTATAGCTATAATAGATATAACTTGTTAAAAAATGTTTTCAAAGAAATTATAAAAAAATAAGAAAAATTTGTTTTTTTTTATTTTCTTATTAAATCTAAGGATGCTAGTTCTTTAGAGAGTTTATCTACTGCTTTAGATACATCCTCAGTTTGTCTGGCACCAGTACATACAATTTTTCCAGAGCCGAACAAAAGCATCGCTACTTTTGGATCATATATACGATATACTAGTCCTGGGAATTGTTCTGGTTCATACTCAACATTTTCTAGTCCAAGACCCATAGCGACCTCATTTAGATTTAACTCTGTTCCAAGGTCACTAATTGCTACAATGTTTTGAATGACAATTTTTAGGTCTTTATCTTTGTATACTTCTACACCGAGCTTTCTGAGTTTTTCAGCGATGATCTCTACGGTTTTTTTCACATCTTCAACATTTTTTGCACCGGTACAATTTGCCTTACCACTTCTAAATAAAAGTGTAGCTGTTTTTGGTTCGCTAAGTCGATATACTAATCCTGGGAATTGCTCTGGTTCGTATTCTGCGTCTTCTAGAGATTGTGCTATAACGTCTAAATCTAGCTTGTCTGAAAAAGATGTAGACGCAACGATATTTTCTACAATTACTTTTGGCATATTTTTTCCTCCTTTTATTATAAAGCTCCAATTGATGAAAGTTTTTCTTCCATCTCGTTTATTGCTTTTGTTGCTTCATCAATACTTTTTGCTCCAACACATACAATTTTTCCGGAGTTAAACAAAAGCACTTCTACACATGAATCTCCTAGTTTATATATCAAACCAGGAAATTTTTCAGGTTCATATGTTACATTCTGAAGCATTAAACCATTTGCAATGGAGCTCAGATGTAAATCCTTATACAAATTTATTGAAGCAACAATGTTTTCTATTTTAATTACAAAAGCTTCTTTTATTGATAGGCCAGTTTCGTTGATTTTAGTTATAGTTCTAGTGATTGTTTTTTCTGCATCATCCATATTTTTGGCACCAGTGCAGATAATTTTTCCGTTTGAAAGAATAATTGCTGCTGTCTTTAAATCATTGTATTTGATAGACAGTCCTTCAAATTCTTCAGGGTTATAAAGCGTGTTTGGTATTTTTTCTGATAAATTTTCGATGTCAAATGATTTAGCAGGTTCTATAAAACATATTATATTATCAATTATTACATCGGTCATATAAGGTCTGGCCTTCCCTTCCTGAAGTATATAAAGGGGTTTTATAAACGTTTTGATAGAAATTTAATAAGAATTTTACCAAATATCATCAATGTTCAAATCAGAATCATTGTCCTTTTTAGTTGGTTTTTTTTCTTTTTTCTTACCGTTGGCTTTATCAAGCATCCCCTTGAACTCACTGGTTCTATATTCAATCCGTCTTTCACAACTAGCAACAGCAAGTTCGCCTCTTGTTTTTTCAATAAGACTTCTAACCATATCCTGCTTTTTTTTGATAGGGATAAGACCTGACGGATAATCAAATCTAATTATTACATTATAGATTTCTTCCATCATAGATAGACAATCATCTGCTTTTTTTGATTTATTTTTTCTTATATAATCTAGAGAAGTCCTTCTAAGTTCACCAACTAGATCACAGAGTCCTAAAAGATAAGAACTATAGGTGGTTTTGATCTCATCTGGGTCAGGTAAATCTTTTCCCTTCATAATGTTAAAAAAGCATTTTGCTTCAACTAGTTCCTGAGCTGCATTTTCTACAAAACCGGCATGAGAAATCTCTGGGTACTTCTCTGTTATACCATACAGTTCTGTAAGTTTTGATGTGGCGTTTTTAATATAATTTTCCGCTTCTTTATCTTTTGTTTGATGTATCTTCTGAATTGCTTTTCTACAGTTAATAATTATATCTCGAGAAAATTTCAGTGCTTTTTCTCTAGTTTTATCCTTGTTATCAATGTCTTTTTCTATTTTATTTACTATTTTATCAAGGTTTTTCATAACAGGGATAAAAAGCATCTCTTGTTGTTAAAGCTTTTTATAAAAAAGTAAAAAAGGTATTTTAGTTAAGATTTTTGATTAAATTAAAGAGATATGGGAATCTCTGTTCAAAGGTGTCTATTAATCTTGTTAATAATGTTACTTTGCTGTTTTTTGTTTTTGATAATGTAATAGACAGTGGATCAGACCACGTGCTTTCTATGTATTCCCCATCTTTTGTCTCTGAAAATTTTTTAATCTTGATTTTATATGTACCGCTATTTGAATATTTATGTGAAATTTCTATTTTTTCAGTATCTGAGAAAGGTCCAATAACATCACTATAAGTTCCATCTCCAAAATCTATTAGATAGTATACTTCTTTTAAGGACGGATCATTGGTTGGATTTATTGTAAGAATAGTATCAGAATTTTTATTTACTTGTTTTGGTCCTATAATGTTATCTGGTTTTGATAAAATGTTTACTATAGCACTATCAGTATGAATATTGTTTTCTGAATCCACCAATTTTACTTTTATTTTATATGTTCCAGGGGTGTTCCAAATAAATTCAACATTTTTTCCTTCGCCGTCGTCATAAGATTCATCATTGTCTAAATCCCAACGTATAGTGTAAGGCTCAGCGATTTCTGATTCTGCTTGAAGAATCATGGCTGTATTTGGCTGGCTGATAAGTCCCTGCTCTGTTTCTTTAATTTCTACATTTGAGTTTTGACTGCTGCTGTATCCCTTTATTTTAAGACTTGGATCGCCTAGTAATATAAATTCTTCCAAAGTTAAGGCATCAAGACCAACATAGTTGATATAGTCATTTTGTGTTGCAGTCATCATATCTGAAACAAAGTTTCCTGGTTCATAAGCTTTAAAAAAATGAACATTCAGATAGCCTGCTCCACCATGAATACCTGAATAATCAACATGAGTGTAAGCAACTCTGGTTGAACCAATTGTAGCTATCGCACCACCTATTGGTTTTTTAATAAGATACCAAGCAAAGCATGGAAATTTAATTCCCTGTATTTCATAATCAAGTTCCGTAGTTGAACAAGCATCAAAAAATACCACTGGATATTTTTTTGCATTAAGCATACCAATAGTGTAAGCTGTATAATACTGGATTCTTTCATCTTCGTTTGGTGGCGAAGTTCCAAAACCATTAACATACCCATGACCAGAGTAACTTACAAAACATGAGCCTTGAGTTACCGCTGAGTTTATTTTAAGAGGATTAAAGTTACCAGTCGAAGTCCATAATTTAACACTTTCAAAGGTTGACATTTCTTGACTGATCTCTTCAGTTACAAGTTCACCCTCGATTACTCCATGGTTTGGAAAAGTGTCTCCTCCCATCAGTATTATCTTATCAAGCCAAGAATCTCCATTACTATTTGTTTCATAATGAATAATCTTGTTTAATGTTATCAAAACATCAATTTTGTTTCTACAAGGAAGCCGTCCAATTTTTATATCTGGATGAAGGTCAATTTCATCAATTGGCCCATCACGCCAATCCCATTCCCCATATACTTTATTTCCATTTGAATCCCAGTTTAAAAAATCTCCTTCAGAATTATAAAGATCAGCGTAATACATATCAGTTGGGAGATCTTCCTCTCCCCAAGCCTCGATAGATGAATATCTTATAGGTACAAGATCAATATCTCCAACTATTAACGCATACTCTGTGCCCAACTCTTCAACCGAATCTTTTAAAAAATATTTTATTTTTTCAGGATTATCATATCCGCTATATTCAGAATAGATTTCTTCAGTTGTTTTAAGGAAAGTATTAACGCCGTAGTTATTTTTATGATCAACTAATTCATTTAGTAAGTTTTCAAATTTTGATGGGGTAATAATAACAAGATCGTACTCGC
>Ga0180433_10003088_pt1 | contig 24822 bp, 17 predicted proteins | sample SS_ome_8_FD_132980 | JGI IMG/M metagenome (GOLD analysis project Ga0180433, IMG submission 132980) | Hypersaline lake sediment archaeal communities from the Salton Sea, California, USA - SS_1_D_1 metaG | ecosystem: Environmental > Aquatic > Non-marine Saline and Alkaline > Hypersaline >... | reverse complement strand
TTATGATTTCACCGGTACACGGTTAGAATTACATTTTGTTGGTTATGAATTCCGTCAACCGGCATGCTCGGTAGAACAATGCCGCCAGCGTGATATGACATATGCGGCCCCGCTGTATGTTAGAGCCAAATTGATAGTTAAAGAGACCGGGGAGATTAAAGAGCAGGAGATATTCTTCGGTGACTTTCCTGTTATGACTGATAAAGGCACCTTTGTAATCAGTGGCGCGGAAAGGGTGATAGTTAATCAATTGCTCCGTTCTCCGGGCATTTATTTTAGTTTGCAAGAAGATCCGACTAGTGGGCGTGGGTTATGTAGTGCCAAGTTGATACCGGAACATGGTGCTTGGTTGGAGTTTGAAACGTCCAGCAGGGATGTGATTTTTGTGAAAGTGGATGGCAAGAGGAAGATTCCCGTGGCGATTTTGCTGCGTGCCATCGGCTATGACAGTGATAGTGAACTGCTGGAGCTTTTTCAGGATGTGGAAACATCGTCAGAGCATACTTTTATGCAATCCACGATAGAGAGAGAACCCCTTGTCAAGACTAAAGAAGAAGCTCTGGTTGATATTTATAAGCGGTTACGTCCCGGAGAGCCGCCTACTGCTGAGAATGCTCAGAGTTTGATCAACAATCTTTTCTTTAATCCTAGGCGCTATGACTTGGGAAGGGTTGGCCGATATAAGCTTAACAATAGATTGGGACTTGATGTCGACGAGCGTCGCCGTTGCTTGATTAAGGAAGATTTTATAGAAATAGTGCGACGCATCATCAAAGTCAACAATGGAAGTGAAGAACCTGACGACATCGATCACCTGCGTAATCGCCGTGTGCGAACGGCGGGGCATCTTATACAGAATCAGTTCCGAATTGGCTTGTTACGTTTGGAGCGGACAATTAAGGAGCGCATGAGTATAGTCGGTCCGGAAGCCGCCATTCCCTCTACTTTAATTAATAATCGGCCTGTAGTTGCTGCTATGAGAGAGTTTTTTGGCGGTTCGCAGCTTTCGCAATTCATGGACCAAACCAATCCTCTGGCTGAACTGACTCATAAGCGTCGTCTTTCGGCAATGGGGCCGGGTGGCCTATCCCGCGAGCGTGCCGGCTTCGATGTTCGCGATGTGCATCACTCGCACTACGGAAAAATCTGCCCCATTGAGACGCCGGAGGGACCGAATATCGGCCTCATAGGCTCCCTGGCCACTTATGCGTCCGTTAATGACTATGGTTTTATACAGACACCGTATCGCAAGGTTATCCATGAGATGCCTAATAATAAAGATGAAAACCTGGTAGACAAAACGGTTTCAGAGGACATAACGGGCTCGGACGGGAAAGTTATTGTTCCTAAGGGTGGGTTGGTTACGAAAGAGATTGCTAAGAAGATAGCCTCTTTATCTCCTTGCAACATAAAAATTGTTCCTTTTGTCTCTAAGCAGATTGAATACCTGACTGCTGACGCGGAAGAGCGCTATACGATTGCTCAAGCTAATGCTCTTCTTAATCAGAAGAATGAATTTGTTGAGGATAGAATAGGGGTCATAAGAGGCGGCAAATATCTTAAGGAGTCGCCAAGCAGGATAGATTTCATGGATGTATCACCGAAGCAGGTTTTCAGTGTCACTACATCTTTAATACCTTTCCTTGAACACGATGATGCTAACAGGGCTTTAATGGGGTCAAACATGCAGCGTCAGGCTGTACCTTTGGTTCGCCCTGAAGCTCCATTAATAGCTACTGGAATGGAGAGAGAGGTAGCTAAATATAGCGGTCAGGTTATATTTACCAGAGAAGATGGTGAGGTGGTTTCAGTTGATAACACTCAGGTTACGATTGCTGAGAAGAGTGGAGATGGACATGTCTACTCGTTAATGAAATTCGTTCGGACTAATCAGGGAACATGTGTCAATCAGCGCCCTGTAGTGTCTAAAGGCGATAAAGTCAAAAAGGGGCAAGTTATAGCCGACGGCTCGGCAACAGACCATGGCGAACTTGCATTGGGGCAAAATATCATTTGTGCTTTTATGAGTTGGCGGGGTTATAATTTTGAAGACGCTATTATTATCAGTGATAGACTGGTCAAGAATGATAGGTTTACCTCCATACACATTGAGAAGTATGAAATAGAAGCCCGCGAGACGAAACTGGGTACGGAGGAGATTACTAGAGATATACCTAATGTAGGCGAGGAGAGTCTGCGAGATCTAGACGAGTCAGGTATCATACGCGTAGGTGCTGAAGTTGGGCCAGGCTCTATTCTGGTAGGTAAGATAAGTCCGAAAGGTGAGACCGAGTTAACTGCTGAGGAAAAATTGCTGCGGGCTATCTTCGGTGAGAAGGCCCGTGAGGTTAAGGATAGTTCTCTCAGGGTGCCACATGGAGAATGGGGTAAGGTGATAGATGTTAAGGTTTTCTTCCGCCATGATAATAGTGATTTGCCAGCAGGTGTTCATTGCTTGGTGAGGGTCTGGGTTGCACAGAAACGGAAAATATCTGTCGGAGACAAAATGGCCGGCAGACATGGTAATAAGGGTGTCATTTCTTGTATCTTGCCCGAGGAAGATATGCCTTTCCTGCCTGATGGTAGACCGGTGGATATAATCCTCAATCCTATTGGCGTACCGTCACGCATGAATATAGGTCAAATTCTAGAGACTCATCTGGGTTGGGCTGCTGAGACGCTGGGGCTTAAAGTGTTGAATCCGATTTTCGATGGAGCTAATGATGTTGCTATTGAAGATGCTTTAGCCCGAGCATGGATAGTACAACAGGCGGGCGCTGTTAATCAGGCGAGTCATAGTGATTCTAACGCTGTTGAGCTTGACCGGGCTAAGGCCTGGCTTGCTGACAATGGTTATAACGCTGAAAAAGTATTCGACGATAGTTATCCTCAGGAAGCGAAAAGAGTCTGTCTTCGCCTGTGGCTTGAGACGTTAGGTGTCGGCGTTTACGGCCTTAGCGATGAGGAAGTAGGAGAGATTGCGGAAAAAATTTATGTTGAGCAGAAGCAGTCGCCGCCTGTATTCGGCAAAGTTGCTCTTCGTGACGGGATGACCGGTGAGCTGTTTGACCAGCCGGTGACCGTGGGCAGCATTTATATGATGAAACTTATTCACCTTGTTGATGATAAAGTCCATGCCCGTTCTACCGGGCCTTATTCTCTGATCACGCAGCAGCCTCTTGGTGGAAAAGCTCAGTTTGGAGGGCAACGGTTTGGCGAGATGGAGGTCTGGGCTTTGGAGGCTTACGGTGCCAGTCATATGCTTCAAGAACTACTTACTGTTAAGTCAGACGATGTAGCTGGTCGCGCCAAAGCTTATGAGTCCTTGGTTAAGGGTGAAGATATATTTCAACCTGGTGTTCCTGAGTCCTTTAAGGTTTTGTTTATGGAGCTGCGTAGCTTAGGTTTAGCTGTTGAGCTACTTAATGAAGAAGAGGAAATGGTTAGCTTCCTCGAAGAGAGAAAGAAAATCGGGACTAAACTCAGAGGTTTGAGCTAAAGGAGACAGATGACTGAGGTTAATGATTTTAATGCTATCCGTATTTCGCTGGCTTCCCCAGAGCAAATAAAGAGCTGGTCATACGGCGAAGTAACCGAGCCTGAAACAATCAATTATCGTACATTAAAACCGGAAAAAGACGGACTTTTCTGCGAAAAAATCTTCGGACCAACTAAGAATTACGAGTGTTATTGCGGGAAGTACAAGAAGATACGATACCGTGGTGTTACCTGTGACAGGTGTGGAGTTACGGTAGAGCATTCCAGGGTACGCCGGACTCGCATGGGCCATATTGAGTTAGCTGCTCCTGTGGCTCATATTTGGTTTGCTAAAGGAGTGCCTAGTCGACTGGCGCTGCTTCTCGATGTTTCTCCTCGAAACCTGGAGAGGGTGCTTTACTTTGTACAATATATTGTTATCTCAGTTGACGTTTCAGCGCGTGATGAGAATATTAAGAAGCTCAAGGAAAGACTCTCCCAACATATCACCGAGCAAGAAAAGCTATTAGAGGAGCAGGTTGCAGAGATAGGAGCGAAAGTCGAGTCAGAGCCAGACCAAGATACTATTGAGAAGATTAATCAGCTACGGCGCGAGTTTGTTGATAAAAAAGTTGAGCTTGATGGTGGACTTCAAGATAAGATATCAGAGTTAGAGAGCATACGGGAGCTGAGTCTTCTTACTGAGGGTCAATACCAGGAGCTCAAGCAGAACTTTGATGACTTCTTTGAAGTTGGTATGGGGGCCGAGGCTATACTGGACGTTCTTAAAAACATTGATCTTGAGAAATTACGCCATGAACTGGTTGAGGAGATTCGCTCGAGTTCGGGGCAACGTCGCAAGAAGGCCAGCAAGCGGTTGAGAGTGGTCGAAGCTTTCTGGCGCAGTGGTAATAAGCCCGGGTGGATGGTTTTGACTGTGCTTCCAGTGTTGCCTCCGGAGCTCCGACCTATTGTCCAACTGGACGGGGGCAGATTTGCTACCAGCGATCTTAACGACCTTTACCGTCGTGTGATAAACCGCAATAACAGGCTCAGACGGCTTATTGATTTGGGTGCTCCGGAAATTATCGTTCGCAATGAAAAGCGTATGCTTCAAGAGGCTGTTGACGCGCTTGTGGATAGTGGACGAAAAGGGCGGGTGCCGGTTGCTAGCGGCGCTCACAGGTTAAAATCACTGTCTGATATGCTTCGAGGTAAGCAAGGTCGTTTCCGTCAAAACCTCTTGGGCAAACGAGTTGACTATAGTGGTCGTTCGGTTATTGTTGTTGGACCTGAATTGAAGCTATACCAATGTGGTCTTCCAAAGCATATGGCCCTGGAGTTGTTCAAACCCTTTGTTATGCGCCGGTTGATTGAGCAAGGCTATGCTCATAACATTAAGAGTGCTCGAAGACAGGTAGAGAAAGCAAGGCCTGAGGTGTGGGATATTCTGGCAGAAGTAGTTAAGGAACGACCGGTCCTGCTTAACCGGGCTCCAACGTTACATCGCTTGAGCGTTCAGGCTTTTGAACCTGTACTTATTGACGGCAGTGCTATTCAGATACATCCCTTGGTATGTGCTGCTTTCAATGCAGATTTTGATGGAGACCAGATGGCTGTTCATGTGCCTCTGTCCCAGGCAGCAGTCAGAGAGGCTAGAGAACGGATGCTTAGCATCTATAATATGTTGCTGCCGAGTTGCGGCGAGCCGGTAATGACGCCGACTTTGGATATGGTTCTGGGTTGTTATTATCTAACCAATACTAAACCTGGTGCTAAGGGCGAGGGAATGGTTTTTTGCGGTTTTGAAGAAGCTAAGCTTGCCTATGAGCTGGGAGTTGTCAACCTAGGTGCCGAAATAGAAGCGAGAAGCGAAGACGGAGATGGCCAGAGATTAAAGACCAGTGTTGGTCGAATTTTGTTCAATGAAGTCTTACCTCCTGAATTTCGATTTTGCAATAAGGTAATGGATAAGTCTGCGTTAAAGCGCTTGGTGTTAGACTGCTATCGCTTGCTGGGTAATGAGACTACAGTTCTCATGCTTGACAATCTCAAACAAATTGGCTTCGAGTATGCTACCAAATCAGGTACAACTATTGCCGCTAAGGATATAGAGGTGCCGCGGGACAAGGCAAAGCTTCTCGAAGAGGGAGATGAGAGGGTAGCTGTTATTGAAAGCCAGTTTAGCAGGGGATTGATAACTGAGGATGAGCGTTATAGCAATGCAATTCAAATCTGGACGGATACTACGGATAAGATTACAGAGACCATCTCCCAGTCCTTGGATCGCTATGGTGGTGTCTACATGATGGCAAACTCAGGAGCGAAAGGAAATATCTCGCAGATCAGGCAGATGGCTGGTATGCGAGGCTTGATGACTGATCCGGCAGGCAGGATTATCGATTTCCCTATCAAGGCAAGCTTTCGTGAAGGGCTATCCGTGATGGAGTACTTTATATCCACACATGGAGCTCGCAAAGGGTTAGCTGACACTGCTTTGAGGACTTCAGATGCTGGTTATCTAACTCGCCGTCTTATCGATGTTGCCCAGGATCTGATTATATTCGAAGAGGATTGTGGTACCGAAGAGGGTGTTTGGTTATTCGATAAAGGTGATAGAGGATTGTTGGCACCTCTAAGCGAGCGGCTGATTGGGCGCATGGCCGCGGCTGATATTGCTGACACGAACACTGGCGAAATTATTGTCTGTACAAATGAAGAAATTGATGAGGAAGAGGCGAGGAAAATTACCGAAGCTGGCATTACTCAGGTATATGTGAGGTCACCGCTTGGTTGTCATTCCCGCCGTGGTATTTGCAAAAACTGTTATGGACGCGATCTTGCCAGAAGAGGGCTGGTAGAAACCGGTACGGCCGTAGGCATCATCGCGGCCCAGAGTATCGGTGAACCGGGCACCCAGCTTACGTTGCGCACCTTCCATACAGGAGGCGTAGTTGGTGCTGATATTACCAGCGGTTTGCCAAGAATAGAAGAGTTATTTGAAGCCAGGGTACCAAAAGGGCTGGCTGTACTCTCCGAAATAGATGGCATTGCAGATGTAATTGAGACTCAAGATGTGCGGAAAATAAGAATTACCAGTTCTGAATCATACCTGGATGAATATGCGTTGCCGTCGGGGATGGAATTGGTTGTAGAAAATGGGCAGTGGGTTGAGGCCGGAACACAGCTTGCTGCATTGGCTTCTACTCCTAAGAAAAAGACTAAAAGCAAGAAGCCCGTAGTTGTTGAAGAGCATCCGATAATAGCTAGAGTTGCTGGTAATGTGATTATTGAGGATAAGCATCTCTATATTAAATATGAAGAGGTGGAAGAACGAGATTATATAATCCCGTCGGGGAGCCACATTCGTATTAAATCCGGCGATAGGGTGAAAGCTGGAGACCAGTTAATTGATGGTTCTGTAGACCCCCAAGATATTCTGCGCATTATGGGAAGAGAAGCAGTACAGCAGTATTTAGTTGAAGAGGTGCAGAAAGTCTACCGTTCGCAAGGCGTGAACATTAATGATAAGCACATTGAAATTATTATTCGCCAGATGCTCAGGCGAGTCCGTGTCGAATCTCCGGGTGACACCGAGCTTCTTTCTGGAGACCTGGTTGACCGATTCGAGTATGAGAGTATAAATGCTAAGGTTTTGGCTGAAGGCGGGGAACCGGCAACCGCTCAAACTGTTCTTCTCGGAATTACCCGAGCCTCGTTGAATACGAGCAGTTGGCTAGCTGCTGCTTCGTTCCAGGAAACTACAAGAGTGCTTACCGAGGCGGCAATTTGGGGTAGAACAGACAAACTGCTCGGCCTTAAGGAGAATGTGATTATCGGCAAGCTTATCCCATCTCAGCTTTTAGCTGAAGCCGAAGAGAGTCAACCAGTAGTTATTCAACTTGAAGAAGGTGAATTGGGAGCTCCACAAGGTGAAGAGGGTGAATCATTGGCTCCACAACCGGGGTCAGACGAATTGGCATATTCGCAAACTGAGGAAGCTGAATCGGAAGCTCCACAAATGGAGGTAGCTGAATTGGCAACTTCGCAGGCTGAGGAAACTGAATCGGAAGCACCGCAAACAGATACCTCAGTGGTATCGGAAGACAAGCAATTGTCCACCGAATCCGAGAATGATTGAGCTCAGGTTAGCACGTAAGGTTTAAAAAGTCCCCGCCGTCGAGCGGGGATTTTTTATTTGTCTGTCTCTGCTGACTTTAGTTTGCTGATACTTGATGTGATATAATTTCAAATGAGCCTTGATTGGCTTCCTGTGTGATGAGAGAGAAGGAAGTAAAGACACGGATAGTATCAGGCAAGCCAGGCGTCGATGATGTTTCTCTGGATACTAACCTCCGCCCCAGACGTCTGAGTGATTTTGTTGGGCAGGATAAGGTCAAAAATAATCTCCAAATAGCTATTACTGCCGCCCAGAAACGTGGAGAGCCGCTGGACCATGTCCTTCTTTACGGACCACCCGGCTTGGGAAAAACCACATTAGCTTACATCATAGCTGCTGAAATGGGCGTCAATATCAAGGTTAGCTCGGGCCCGGCGGTAGAGCGCCCCGGTGACCTGGCATCTATCCTGACTAACCTCCAGAAGAACGATGGTTTCTTTATTGACGAGATACACAGACTCAGCCGCCCGGTAGAAGAGATACTTTACCCGGCGATGGAGGATTTCGCAATAGATATTATTCTTGGCAAGGGACCGGGTGCCCGAAGTTTGCGCTTAAGTCTACCTCGTTTCACCTTAATCGGAGCTACCACCCGTTTTGCGCTTATGAGTCCACCTTTGCGGGATAGGTTCGGTGCTGTTTACCGCCTTGATTTCTATGACGAACCAGCTATAAAGGCGATCTTAAAGCGTTCAGCAAGCATTCTTAATATAGGTATAGACGAGGCGGGCATAACTCAGATTGCTTGTCGGGCCAGGGGGACGCCTCGGGTAGCTAATAGATTGCTTAAACGAGTGCGTGACTATGCCCAGGTAATGGCTGATGGGGTAATTACTGAGCCTGTTGCAGTTGAAGCACTTTCTGAACTGGAAATAGACCGCATTGGTCTGGATGAGGTGGACCATAAGGTCATACGCACCATAATTGAGAAATTTGACGGTGGTCCGGTCGGACTGGAGACCATCGCTGCTTCCATCAGTGAAGAAGCGGATACGATAATGGATGTTTACGAGCCTTATCTGCTTCAATTAGGATTTCTGGAGCGGACACCTCGCGGCAGGATGGCTACCCGACTTGCCTGCGAACACCTGGGGGTTGATTATAAGAAGGGACATTCGTCTCAGGCAAGCTTGTGGTGAAGCTTATCGGATATTTTCCTCTCCTTTCTTGGCGGTATGTGCTTTAGAGACAGACTCATCGTCCTGTTCATTTCAGCTATGTTGGTATTGCCATTGGCTTGCCGGCAGTCATCTGATGTAGTTCTGGTGACCGAGGTTATAGATGGCGATACCATTGTTATTGAAGGTGGTTATCATGTCCGTTACATAGGCATAGATGCTCCTGAGAGTGGCGAACTATATTACTTGGAAGCTAAACAGGCAAACGAAGACCGGGTAATCGGTAAAGAAATTAGACTTGAAAGCGATATTTCGGACAAGGATAGCTACGGGAGATTGCTACGCTACGTTTATATTGACGGTGATTTTGTAAATGCCGAAATGGTTAGGCAGGGTTATGCGTGGGCTGTAGCTTACCCACCTGATGTTAAATATCAGGTATATCTGGAGTCGATTGAAAAAGAAGCCAGGCAGGCAAAACGCGGAGTTTGGAGATAGTAAACTTACTCACCTTCAGTTGCTGGTTTTATCTGAGGAATTAACGAACCGATTTATTGGATAGCTTTAGCGGTTTATGCCCGGAGTCTCTTATTTTTCGCTCCAGCAGTGCTGGAACAAGAAGAAGTAATAGAGCCAGCAAAACCATAAGTAGCCAGCCGCCCAAATCCATAGTACTCCTGCCTCCCAAGCCCACTATCACAAGGATTAATATTTCCAGTGTCAATAGGGCTCCGACTTTGATCCGGCGTTGCCTGATGCGGATAAAACTGGCTACGGTTAGCGCTAATACGGCGAAACTTAGAGCAATCAGAGGAGAGAATTCGGAAAGCTGCTCACGCCATAAGAGTATATCTTCTAGTTTTATAACTACTATCCAACCTAGCATTATAGGAATGGGAAGTAACATTAACGAAGCGAAGAGCCAGTCTTTTTTAATGGTCTGTTTGGTTATGGCGAATATGACAACCAGAGCTAACGGGACATAAGCGGTGGCAGCGAACCAGGTCCAGCTGCCGGGCAAGTATATCAGTAGGATGCCGACTAATATTACTGGAATCAGGCAATAACCAAGCCAGGGGAATAGCCAAGCTGGCTTACCGTGGCACCAACCATAGATTGCAGAGCAGGTAGCTGCAATTAAGATTCCAATTAGCCACAGTGTGTTTTGCCAGCAGTGTAGTGCGAATAGCGCGGCAATTAAAAGATGGGGTAGAGCGGCGAAAAAAGCTTGGCGCCAGCTGCCCTGGCTGTACACTTCGTATATTTGGCGGGCGACAGTTTGCGGAGACCCTAAAAGCTTTGCTGCGGTGATGGAAGCCTCTTCTTCAGAGAATCCGGATTCTACCAATTCGTTGCTTTTGTCTTCCAGGTGTGTGTTGAGCTCTCGCACCACATCGCTTTCGATTGTGGGCTCGAGCCTTAGATAGTCTTTTAGGCCATCCGTGTAGCTAAATCTAGCTGGCATTTTCTTCTAACCAGTTGCGGGTTGCATAATTAAAGCCACAGCCGTGGAAAAGTCTTGCCAGATCGCTAATCTTTCAGCTAGAGCCTTCTGCCCTTTTTGTGTTATGTAATAGTAACGCCTTTCTTGACCGCTCTGCAGCCTTTGCCATCTACCTTGAAGGAGCCCGGCTTTTTCCAGCCGATGGAGAGCTGGATATAGAGTGCCTTCTTTGAATTGAAAGTAGCCTTTGCTTCTTTTTTCTAGCTCTTTTATGATTTGGTAACCATACATTGGCTGATAGTTGATCAAACATAGCAGCAAGGAGTCAGTGCTACCTTTGAGTAGTTCACGTTCATAGTTCATCTTTGCACCTCAATTGAAATGGCGGGCTTGGTTTTAAGAATAGCATTGACAGGTGTTGTCGTCAAGTAGGTGTCATTGTTTGACAAAAGCGGTTTTTAGCTGTATATTATCTGTAGATTTATCCTCTGGTGGTTAGAGCGAGGTGGAACCACCCGTTCCCATCCCGAACACGGAAGTGAAACGCCTCAGCGCAGACGATACTAGGGAGGCAACTCTTTGGGAAAATATGCCACCGCCAGGGGGTTTTCTAAATTATTTGAAGTCAGATATTCTATCTGCAGCACGCAGTATCCGAAAATATCCCAACGCTTTTGACACTTCTAGACAAACGTCTTATAATTTTAATTGGTAGTATCGGTTGAGCGGGTAGAAAGCGGTATAAAGGAAGGTATAAAGGAAAAGGAAATATATGGCCAGCAGGTTTGAGAAATTCTCAGAGAGAGCTCGCCGAGCCCTCACCCGAGCCCAGGAGGAAGCACAACGTTTCGGGCACAATTATATTGATACCGAGCATATTTTGCTGGGTTTAATGGCTGAGGAAGATAGCATAGCCAGTAAAGTTTTAGCTAATATGGGCGTGCTTCCTAATAAGGTGCGGGCTGCTGTGGAGTTTGTAGTGGGGCGTGGAGAGAGGTCGGCAATCGGCGAAGTTGGACTTACCCCCAGAGCCAAAAGGGTGATTGAACTTGCGGTTGATGAAGCCCGCCGGTTGAATCATAGCTATATAGGCACCGAGCATCTCCTGCTGGGACTGCTGCGTGACCGCGAAGGTGCGGCAGTCGGCGTTTTAGAAAGTTTTGGTGTCACCTTCGACAAAGCTCAAGTTGAGATAAACAGTGTTTTAAGCCAGAGTTCGTCTCAATCACGTGCTGTTTCGCGAGGAACAGGTCGGACACCGGTCCTGGACCAGCTTGGAATCGACCTGACTAACGCAGCTCGCTCGGGGAAACTTGACCCAATTGTAAACCGCAGCAAAGAGATTGAGCGCGTTATCCAGATACTCAGCCGCCGCACAAAGAACAATCCGGCGCTTATAGGTGAGCCGGGCGTGGGCAAAACGGCCATTGTTGAAGGGCTGGCACATCGAATAGTTACCGGCGAGGTACCTGAGACGCTGCAGGGCAAACGCCTGGTAACACTCGACATAGGTTTGCTGGTAGCTGGCACTAAATATCGCGGCGAATTTGAGGAAAGACTGAAAAAGGTCATTGACGAGATAAAGGGTGCCGGCAATTGCGTGATTTTCGTTGATGAATTGCATACCATTGTCGGTGCCGGTGCCGCAGAGGGCGCTGTCGATGCCTCTAATATCTTGAAGCCGTCGCTGTCACGTGGTGAGCTCCAGTGTATTGGTGCTACCACGCTGGATGATTACCGCAAGTATATTGAGAAAGACTCTGCTCTGGAGCGTCGTTTTCAGCCAGTAACGGTGGCTGAGCCTACGGTGGAGCAGACCCTGGAAATATTGCGGGGTATTAAAGCGCGTTACGAAGAGCATCACAAGTTAGACATAAGTGACGAGGCTTTGCAGGCAGCATCTTCTTTAGCCGCCAAGTATATACCTGACCGGTTCCTGCCTGATAAATCTATTGATTTGATGGATGAAGCTTCATCTCGAGTGCGTATTATGCGAGGTGGGGTACCTATTGGTTTGACTGAAGCCAGGCGTGCGCTGGAAACTGTGCGTAGGGACAAAGAGACAGCGATTTCTTCTAAAGAGTATGAGTATGCTGCTGAACTGCGCGACCGCGAAGTACAGTTGATGGACAAAATCAGCGGCATGGAACAGAAGTGGCAGGCAGAGCAGGAGCAGGAAAAACCAGTTGTCACCGAGGAGGATATCGCCGAGGTGGTCAGCATGTGGACCGGCGTGCCTGTAGTACGCTTGACCACCGACGAAACCAGCCGCCTGTTGCAGATGGAAGAGGCCTTGCACAAACGAATTATTGGCCAAGATGAGGCTATAAATGTTGTCTCCAAGGCGGTGAGACGTGCTCGAGCCGGATTGAAAGAGCCCCGTCATCCTATTGGTAGCTTTATTTTCCTTGGGCCAACCGGCGTAGGTAAAACCGAGCTGGTAAGGGCTTTAGCCGAGTTCATGTTCGGCAGTGAGGATGCCATGGTTCGTCTCGATATGTCCGAGTTTATGGAGCGACATACCGTGGCTCGACTGGTTGGTGCTCCTCCCGGATATGTGGGTTATGATGAGGGAGGACAGCTGACCGAATCGGTAAGGCGGAAGCCATATTGTGTGATATTGCTCGATGAGATTGAGAAGGCACATCCTGATGTGTTCAATATATTGCTCCAGATTTTCGATGACGGCCACCTTACAGATGCTAAAGGGCGACGGGTTGATTTCCGTAACGGCATAGTGGTTATGACAAGTAATGTGGGTGCCAAGCACATAAAAGGTGTTATGGGAATCGGCTTTGCCGCTCGGGCCGATGAAGAGAAGAATCGCCAGACTGAATATGAGAAGATGAAGGAAAAGGTTCTAGCTGAGTTGAAGACGACCTTTCTCCCTGAGTTTCTAAATCGCATTGATGAAGTGGTCGTTTTCCATTCGCTCAGTAAAGAGCAAATCCGCCAGATCGTTGACCTTATGCTCAGCTATGTGGCTAAGTCGGTAGGTGAAAAGAACTTGAAACTGGAAGTCACCGATGCTGCACGTGATTTTCTGGGAGAAAAAGGTTATGACCCGACTTTTGGAGCACGACCTCTGCGCCGCGTGATTCAGAATGAGGTTGAAGATAAGCTTTCTGAAGCCCTGCTCCGTGGTGAGTTCAGCCCCGGCGATACTTTGGAAGTGGACTATGATGGTGAGAAAGTCGTGATTCGAGCCGCCGCCGGAGCCCTGTCTGGGGAGGGCGTAGCACAAGAACTGAAGTGATTCTCTTAATTCCAGCTTCTCGATAGCCTGATTCTACTTAGGGCGGGACTGAATATAGATTATGAACTCCCGCCCTTTTTAATATTCAAATCTGTTGTTGGTAATTTTGGCGTTGATTGGTGGTTGGTAATTTGAATAAGCCCAAATCCAGGACTGTCTTTGTTTGCCAGCAGTGTGGCAAAGAGAGCCCCAAGTGGTTAGGCCGTTGTCCCGGTTGCCAGGAGTGGAACAGCTTTGTGGAAACCATTGTCGCCGTCTCCAGTCAGTCAGCTACCTGGATGTATTCGGAGGAGAATGCTCCCAGTGAGCTTTCCAGACTGAAAACCGAGTCATATCCCCGGCTGAGTTTCCCTGTTACTGAACTCAACCGGGTTTTAGGCGGGGGATTGGTGTTGGGGTCTCTGATTCTAATCGGTGGTGACCCGGGTATCGGTAAGTCTACTCTGTTGCTTCAGGCTTCATCGGCGCTGGCTGAGCGAGGAGGTAAGGTGGTCTACGTTTCAGGTGAGGAGTCGGCCCAGCAGATTAAGTTGAGGTCGGAGCGCCTTGGGGTAAGTGGCGACAGGCTCTACATTCTTCCCGAGACTAATCTTGAGGCTATACTGGGACGGTTGGAAGAATTATCGCCGAATCTGGTGGTTGTTGATTCTATCCAGACCGTATATATAGAGGCATTGGCCGGAACGCCGGGCAGTGTCGGTCAAATAAGAGAATGTACCTTGAGGCTTATGCGATGGGCAAAGCGAGCCGGTGTCCCGGTTCTTATTACCGGACATGTAACCAAGGACGGAGCTATTGCCGGCCCCAGGGTGCTGGAGCACATCGTCGACGTGGTTCTTTATCTTGAAGGTGAAACTTTCAGCAGCTATCGAATCTTGCGGAGCACCAAGAACCGTTTTGGCTCTACCAATGAAGTCGGCGTTTTCGAGATGAGCGGTGGAGGTTTAATAGAGGTGGCTAACCCGTCTGAGGCTTTTCTGGCGTCACATCGTGACGGAGTTGTCGGTTCGGCTGTGGTGTCGACCTTTGAGGGAAGTCGTCCTCTACTGGTGGAAATTCAGGCATTAACCAGTCTGACTGGTTTCGGCCCTCCGCGACGCGTTGCCAATGGTGTTGACTTCAACCGGCTGCTTTTGATAGCTGCCGTGCTCAGCCGGCGTGCCGGAGTCAATCTTTCCAATCAGGATATAATAACCAATGTTATCGGAGGCATGCGCGTCGGTGAACCGGCTGCTGACCTGGGTATGGCGCTGGCGATTGCATCCAGCCACCGTGATGCCCGGATTGCGCCGGGGCTGGTGGTTCTCGGAGAGGTGGGGCTAAGTGGTGAGCTTAGAGCCGTGCCTCAACCGGAGAGGCGGATTGCCGAGGCAGCCAGGCTGGGCTTTAAGCGTTGCCTCGTTCCCCAGGCTTCAGCTAAACTACCTTCCGGTGCCAAAGGTATTGAGATTTTGAAGGCAGGTACCTTATCTGAAGCTCTACGGCTTGGTCTGGTAAGGCCGGCGAAGAAATCAGCACATTTAGCTGAGGAGTCACATGTCTAAAACAGGCGTTGTTATTGTCGGAGCCGGCAGCAGCCAGCGAATGGGGACGGATAAGGTCTTTATGTCTCTGGCAGGAAAGCCTTTACTGGCCTGGTCGGTGGATGTTTGCCAGAGATGTGAGATGGTCGACCAGATAGTCATTGTCCTGAACGAGAGCAAGTTGAATCTGGGGTGGAAGTTGGTCGCTGAAAGAGGCTGGTCTAAGGTGACGGAGGTATGTCCTGGTGGTGACCGTAGACAGGACTCTGTCAGACAGGGGCTCGATAAGCTGAGAGGCTGTGATAGGGTGCTGATTCATGATGGGGCTCGACCATTCTTAACCCTTGACTTAATTGATAATGGCTTAAAGACGGCTCAAGCAACTGGCTCAGCAGTAGCGGCGGTTCCGGTTAAAGATACCGTCAAGGTCGGTGGTAACGACCTGATGGTCAGGGAGACGCTGAACCGGCAGGAGTTATGGGCGGTGCAGACGCCTCAAGTTTTTCACTTTGATATAATAACTGAAGCTCATCAACAGGTGGAAAGCGATGTTACTGACGATGCCAGTATGGTTGAGCAGTTGGGGCACAAGGTGAAGCTCTATATGGGTTCTTATGACAATATAAAAATAACCACGCCGGAGGACCTTGCCTTGGCTGAGCTTATAGCCGGAAAGAAGTAAACTGATGCGAGTCGGAGTTGGTTATGATGTACATCCGCTGGTACCGGGACGTAAGTTGATCCTGGGTGGAGTGGAGATCTTCTTTGACAAGGGGCTCTCGGGCTATAGTGATGCCGATGTTTTGACCCATGCCATAATGGATGCTCTGCTTGGTGCCGCGGGACTCAGGGATATCGGTGAACAGTTTCCACCGGATGACACCAAATATAAAGATATCTCCAGCCTGGTTTTGCTGGGCGAGGTCGGCAAGATGCTTGAGTCTGAGGGCTATAGAGTTGGCAATATCGATGCCGTTGTTGTTGCCGAGCAGCCCAGGATAGCGCCTTTCATTGAGGACATGCGCAGTGTAATCGGTCGGACGCTGGGCGTCGATTCAGGGCAGGTGATGATAAAGGCAACCACCACCGACGGCTTGGGCTTTGCCGGTAGGGTGGAAGGCATAGCTGCTCATGTCATAGCTTTGTTGGAAAAGGTAACGTGATTTTTTGTCTGCGGGAATGGCTATGAATTACTTTAGGAGTGTCAAGAGGGATATACAGACGGTCTTTGAGCATGACCCGGCGGCCAAAAGTGCCTTCGAGGTCTTTTTTGCCTACCCTGGCTTTCATGCCCGTCAATTTCACCGCCTGGCTCACACTCTATGGAACTGGCGTGTCCCATTTTTCCCTCGCCTGATTTCGCATATCAGCCGTTTCTTTACCGGGATTGAAATTCACCCCGGAGCTAAAATCGGCGAGGGCTTTTTCGTCGACCACGGCATGGGCGTTGTCATTGGGGAGACGTCTGAGATAAAGGACAACGTTGCCCTGTACCAGGGGGTTACTCTGGGCGGCACCAGCCTGCTTAAGAAGAAGAGACATCCTACCCTGGGCAACAACGTGGTTGTGGGTGCCGGTTCCAAGCTTATCGGAGCCATCACTATTGGTGACAATGTCAAAGTCGGCGCCGGTTCCGTGGTCATAACCTCGGTGCCGGCCAATGCCACAGTTGTCGGTGTGCCCGGGCGGGTGGTTGAAATCCGTAACCCTGATACCGATACCGTGGAGAAATTGCCTGACCCTGTCTGGGAAAAGATTCAGACGCTGGAAAAAAAGATTGCCAGGCTGGAAAAGGCTTTGAAGGATACGAAGCCTGAAACCAGGATGGCTGCTAAACGTTCACCTCGGAGAAAGTAGATGAAAGTATTTAATACGCTCTCGGGTCGAAAAGAGGAATTCCACTCAAAGGATAAAACGGTAAACATTTATGTCTGCGGGGTTACCGTTTATGATGATTGCCATATCGGTCATGCCATGAGCTACGTGATATTCGATGCAATCAGGCGCTATCTCGAGCTCAGGGGCTATAAGGTTAAATACGTCCAGAACTTTACCGATGTAGATGACAAAATAATAAACCGAGCCAACCAGCTGGGTATTTCATCGTCAGAACTGGCTGAAAAATATATCGATGAATATTTCAAGGACATGGATGCCTTGAATATACAGCGTGCCCATGTCTATCCGAAGGCGACCGAGGAGATACCCAAGATAATAGAGGTGATACAGGGCTTGATATCTAAGGGCTATGCCTATGAGTCCGATGGCAGCGTCTATTTCCGGGTTAAGAATTTTCCCGGCTATGGCAAGCTGTCTCATCAATCTCTGGATGACATAGTATCACGTTGCTCTATTGAGGAAGGCAGGAAAGAGAACCCCCTGGACTTTGCTCTGTGGAAGGCGGCCAAGCCGGGTGAGCCTTTCTGGCAAAGCCCCTGGGGACAGGGCAGGCCGGGGTGGCATATAGAATGCAGTGCGATGGCTTTGAAATATCTTGGTGAGACTCTTGACATACACGGTGGTGGCCAGGACCTCATCTTCCCTCACCACGAGAATGAGATAACGCAGTCCGAGAGCTTCACCGGCGTGGAGCCTTTCGTCAGACACTGGCTGCATAATGGGCTGCTGCAGATGGGTGAGAATAAGATGAGCAAGTCGCTGGGCAACCTGATAACGGTCAAGCAGGCTCTGGAGATGTACAGTCCGGATGCCATACGGCTGTTTATACTCAACTCTCACTACCGCAGCCCGCTGACTTATAGCGAGGAGACGCTGAAAGCCGCAGAAGCCGGCATGGAGAGGTTGAGGCAGGCAACCAGGGACGGGGGAAAAGCCGGCGGCAAGGCTGCTATCGATGCCGAGCCGTTCAAAAACAGGTTTACCGAGAGCATGGATGATGATTTCAATACCGCACAGGCGGTGGCGGCGCTTTTCGATCTAGCCAGAGAGATTAACCGGGCGCGCGAGGAGAATTACGATGTCACCGCTGCCCGGAATACCCTGAAGGAGTTGGCCGGAGTGCTCGGTTTTACGCTCGAGGAGCAGACAAGGCCGCCGCTCAATGCTCAACCTTTTGTTGAACTTGTAAGCAAGCTTAGCCTCGAGTTTAAGAAGGCGTCTGGGGGTAGTAGCGACTCTATGGTTAAAGCTGAATCGTTATTGGCTGGTGCCGCTAAAAGCGGTGAGCCTCCCGATGCCGAAGCTCTTATTCAGCTTTTTATAGATGTCCGCAAGGAGCTGCGTCAGGCTAAACAGTGGCAGCTAGCTGATGTGGTGCGGGACCGTCTTGCCGAGCTCGGCATAGCCCTCGAAGATATGCCCACAGGCACAGTGTGGAAGCGCACTATATAACAGAAATGTATCGGCGGGACTTTAACCTTGCCTTTGCTACCTTAAAAAATTAACATTGGAGAGATAGGAGGTAATTATGAGGGTAGTTTTTGCATTGGTAGCTTCGTTTTTACTGTTGGTTGTCTTTGCCTGTGCGGCTCCTCTGCCTGCCCGTCCCACGGTAAACCACTTCCACGCTAATCCGGCGCATATATTCCAGGGGAACTCCTGCACGCTTAATTGGAAGGTGACAGGCGCCGATACTGTGACTATCGACAATGGCGTGGGTACGGTACCCGCCACTGGCAGCTACACCGTGAGTCCTGATGAAAACACAGTTTATGAGCTGACAGCTGCCAACAGTTCTGGTGTCACCGTTGCTGATACTTCGGTAACGGTATCCGCCCCGCCTGCGGCAGCGGATATGCCTGTTATCAACCACTTTGAGTCCACTCCTAATGCAATCGTGCCCGGCGGCATCGCCACCCTGGTCTGGGATGTTGCAGACGCCTCTTCGGTGAGCATCAATAAGGGCGTTGGCGAAGTGCAGCATCAGGACCGCAAAGGCGTGATACCTTCTGGAACGACCACATACACGCTCACGGCAGTTAATCCCTCGGGGGAGGTCAGTGCTTCTACCAGCGTTGTGGTGACGGAACCTGTCACAGCACAGCCACCAGCGGAATTAGTCTCTCCTCATATTCAGCAGCAGGTAATAGCTGGCCAGCCGTTCACCATCAACCTCGATGCCAGTCCGGACACAGGCTTCCAGTGGGAGCTGGACTACTATGACCCCGACTTCGTCAGTCTGGAGATCAGTGAGTACAAGCCGTACAGCGTACCCCAGGCTGGCGCCACCGGATCGCAGCAGTTTACCTTTGACGCTCTAAAAGTGGGTGATACCACCATAAAGTTCTCATATGCCCATGCCAACGAGCCGCTTAATTCTTCGAGCAAGTACTACAAGGTGCACATAATCCCGTAGCGACGTTAATAACTTTTCCTTCTACCTTGATGGGGGAGGATCTGGCTGAGCCTTTAAATGGTTATAACGCTGCCGGCGTTATTGAAGAAGAAGCTGTCGCCGAGTGCCTGAGATAATATGGCGACTGCTCGCATCCCGGTGCAGTGGGAAACGCCTATCTTATCGACTCCAAGCTTCTGAAGGTCTGCTATGGTAAGGTCTATTTGTTCTCTGGAAGCGCTAATAAGGTGAGCTCCGCCGATTATCATGTGGGTGTGCTCCACCCCGGTTATTTTCTGTGCATGAAGTATGGTGTTTATCATGCCCCTGTGCCCGCAGCCTAAAACTATTATCAAACCCTTCTCGCTTTTAATGATGATAGCCAGGTCATCTCTGAGGGGGTCAGGTATAAGTTTTCCGTTTTCCTTAACCAGCAGGTGGGGGTCAACTTTTTCGTATTCGGTTTGCATGGTTATTTCGCCGGTGGTGACTATGTTATCGGTAATCCAGACTGGCTCTGCGGTTAGATTGAAGGAAGCCCCCCAGCTTTCTAGCTGTTCCCTGATGAAAGGTGTACCGGCGTAGTACTCTCGATTGCTGAATGTACGCGAGTACTTGTCTGCCCACATGTCAGGGTGTGCAATCACCTCTATTTTCTTTCTAATGACGCTCAACACTCGCTGAAAACCGCCGGTATGGTCGCGATGCCCGTGACTCAGTGCTATCCTGTCAACTGTGTGCAGGTCTATGCCCATGACAGCGGCGTTGTAGGCAGCCGATATGTCCAGTCCTGTATCCAGCAGTACCCTGTGGTTATCTGCTTCCACGAGTGCGCTCCATCCCCACTCAGCCAGCAGCCCCACCCTGCCGGCGGTATTCTCGCTTAACGTGGTAAGTTTTACCTGCATTTTCTCAAACTCCTTTCAATTGTATCTCATCTCCTGCCTTTGCGCCCAGAAAATCAGCGGCGTTACCGCTCTTCAGCGATATTTCCAGGTAGCCGCTGCTGCCGATGAGGGCTGCCAGCCCCTCCGTCTCGGCGTAGAACTGACTTATACTGTGTATCTGCTGCTTGCCGATTGTTATGGTGATTCCTTCTGCCGGCAGGTTGTTGCTTCTGACATTGGTAATCAGGTTGCCGAAGTTGTCTATATGCAGCACTTGGCCGATTAAGTTTCCCCGGTCGTTATAGGGTCGTGGCATGGGGAAGGCGTAAATGTAGCTCAGGCTGTCTCCGAAGCTGCTTAGAGTCACTCCCAGGGAGAGGTGGGCGGCAACCGGTGCGAAGATATCCCGCCCGTGGAAGGTGGCGCTCACCGGTTGATGCCAGAAGTCCTGGTTGGTGATGGCTACCGCCTCCAGCCCGCCTCCGAGCTTTCTCGGCTCCGAATTGGCGGATGTCTGTTTGGCTGAATTGTCCGGCATCCTGTCCGTCTCGTCTATTATGTAGCTCAGCACACCGTTGTCCGGTGCCAGGAAGAAGGCTGTCGGCGTTCTTAATATAATGGCTTTCTGCTGGCTGCCTACGCCCGGGTCGACTATAGCCAGATGTATCGTTCCTTCTGGGAAATACCGGTAGGTGGTACTGAGAATGAAGGCTGCCTGTAGAACGTTCTGCGGCTCGATGTTGTGGCAGATATCTACGATGACCGCCTCAGGATTGACGGTCAGTATTACTCCCTTCATGCTGGCTACATAGGCGTCGCTGGTGCCGAAATCGGTGGTCAAAGTGATGACCGAAGCCATGTCTTTCCCCATTATCCCTTTTTCCTGGAAGGGAGAGATTTTTCTATTTTATACTCTCTTCTGGAGGGAGGATTGTTTTCTGTTTTGTTCTCTCTCCCCTGGAGGGAGAGAGTTAGAGTGAGGGGGATTAGCAACATCTTTCACCCTCGCCTTAGTCCTCTTCCGTCAAGGGAGAGGAAATAAAGCAATCTCTTGTTAGGAGATAAGCACAACCCAGATGCAGATAATGACAAAAAGAACAGTCAAGGCGATGGTAAGCTGGAGCAGACTTTTTTCCACGCCCCGCCGTGTCCTGTAGACGCTGTCCGGCTGTCCGAATATACCTCCCAGCCCGCCGCCGTGCACCTGTAATGTGAGCACGGCAATCAGGGCTATAGCTACCACAATCTGGGCGATAAGTAGATAATCAGTCATTCTTTTTACCTCCGAGTTTACGTAACAGTATTTCCTTTGCCAGGCCGGGATTAGCCCGTCCCTTGGTCGCCTTCATAACCTGGCCGATGAGGAAAGCCAGTGCCTGCTCCTTCCCTTTCGCATAATCGGAGACCGCCTGGCTGTTGCCGGCTATGACTTCGGCTACGATTTTCTCTATCTCCTCCGAGCTGCTTATCTGGTCCAGTCCCTTCTCAGCTACTATTTCGCCGGCTTTCTTGCCGCTGAGGAACATCTCTTCAAAGACCATCTTGGCTGCAGGGCCGCTGAGGACGCCTTTTTCCGCCAGCTTCAGCATTTCCGCCAGATGCTTCGGGCTGACCTTGGTATCCTCGATGCCGGTATTGGTAGCGTTGAGCATACGGCTGAAATCTCCCAGCAGCCAGTTGCTCACCGTCTTCGCCTTTTTGGGCAGGTCGACTCCGTCGGAAGAGTTCGCCACCAGCTTAACGCAGTCCTCGAAGTAGTTAGCCATGGCCTTGGAATCTACAAGCAAATCGGCGTCGTACGCCGGTAGACTGTATTGGGATATGAGGCGTTCCCGCCTGGCATCCGGCAGTTCGGGCAGGTGCGACTTGACTTCCTCCACCCAGCTCCGGCTGAAAGTCAGTGGTGGCAAGTCGGGCTCGGGGAAGTAGCGGTAGTCGTGGGCATACTCCTTGCTCCGCTGGCTCACGGTTGCTCCTTTCGTCTCCACCCAACCCCGTGTCTCCTGTACCAGCTTGCCGCCTTTTTCTAGCACCTCCCGCTGGCGTTTAGCCTCGTAATCCAGAGCCCGGTAAACGGCTCTGAAGCTGTTCATATTCTTTACCTCCACCTTGGTCATGTACTCAACGCTGCCCCTGGGGCGTATGCTGATGTTGGCGTCGCACCTGAAGCTGCCCTCCTCCATATTGCCTGTTGACACTCCCAGGTACCGTAGAATTGAGCGCAGCTTCACCATGTATTGCCTGGCTTCTTCAGACGAGGTGATATCCGGCTCGCTGACGATTTCCATCAGCGGCACGCCGGAGCGGTTGACATCCATCAGGGTGTAGCTTTCGCCCTCGGGTGAGTTGCAATGTGTCAGCCTGGCAACGTCCTCCTCAAGGTGAACGCGGGTGATGCCGATTTTCCTTTTCACGCCGTCGGTTTCTATTATCAGCCAGCCGTTTCTGCTCATTGGCATATCGTACTGTGAAATTTGATAGCCCTTCATCAGGTCGGGGTACGGGTAGTTCTTGCGGTCGAACTTGGCATGCTCGGCGATGGTGCAGTTGAGGGCTAAGGCGGTCATAACGGTATACTCTATTGCCTTCTGGTTGATTACCGGCAGCACGCCGGGCATACCCAGGCAGACAGGGCAGACGTGGGTGTTGGGTGGCGCGCTGGCATAATCGGCGCTGCAGGAGCAGAACATCTTGCTCTTGGTCAGCAGCTGGGCATGCACTTCCAGCCCTATAACAGTCTCATAATCCACGACGTCGGTTAGTATAGCAGCATAGCTCATATCAGGCAAACGAGGTTGGTTAAGACTATGGGCCGGGCGAGCGGCAAAAGCGGGGATGCAAATCGCTCTGTTTTGCATCGGTTACGTATATCTTGACAACTTGCCGAGACGTAACTATACTGGAAGTCTAGCGTGTAGAGTAGAAACCAAGACGTAGTACGTGGCTGAAGGGAGCAGATGTTTGGCTGATATGGGCACGGGAATCGCTTTTATTAAGCTATAGACCCGTGCCCTTTTGCTTTTATCAAGCTGTTGTTTGGAGGTGACATTATGAAACAGGAGAAAAAGGAGAAAAAGGTATACACCACTGGTTTTGGCGCACCGGTTGATAATGACCAGAACAGCAAAACCGCGGGCAGTCCCGGGCCTGTGCTCATGCAGGATGTACACTTGCTGGAAAAGATGGGACATTTTGACCGGGAGCGCATACCGGAGCGCGTGGTTCATGCCAAGGGTGCAGGCGCGCACGGCTATTTCGAGGTTACCTCCGACGTAACCAAGTACACGAGAGCCGCCTTTTTATCTAAGGTCGGAAAGCGCACCGAGGTATTTGCACGCTTCTCTACCGTGGGTGGTGAGAAAGGGTCGGCTGACGCGGAGCGAGACCCTCGCGGGTTCGCCTTGAAGTTCTATACCGAGGAAGGCAATTACGACATGGTCGGAAACAATACACCGGTTTTCTTCATCCGCGACCCGCTGAAATTTCCCGATTTCATCCACACACAGAAGCGCAATCCGGGCACTAATCTCAAAGATGCCGATATGTTCTGGGACTTTCTTTCCCTTACACCGGAATCGGTCCACCAGGTCACAGTACTGTTTTCAGACCGGGGAACACCCAGGACATACCGGAACATGCATGGCTACAGCAGCCACACATACAAATGGTACAACAAAAAGGGCGAATATTACTGGGTGCAGTATCATTTTAAAACCGAGCAGGGCATCCAGAACCTCACCCGCGATGAAGCCACCGAAATGAAAGGGCAGGACCCCGACCATGCCACGCGCGACCTTTTTGAGGCTATCAAGCGGCGTGATTATCCGTCCTGGCGGCTGGAAGTCCAGATCATGACCCCCGCGCAGGCTAATAAGTATCGCTTCGACCCCTTCGATATTACCAAGGTCTGGTTCCATGCCGACTTCCCGCCCATCACGATAGGGCGTCTGGTGCTCGACCGGAACCCCAATAATTACTTTGCCGAGGTGGAACAGGCTGCTTTCTCTCCTGCCAACTTCGTTCCCGGGATTGCAGCATCGCCTGACAAGATGCTCCAGGGGCGGCTGTTTTCCTACCATGATACCCATCTGCACCGTCTGGGACCCAACTATCAGCTTCTGCCCATTAACGCACCGAAAGCCACCAAGGTTAATTACTATCAGCGTGATGGCTTCATGTGCTTCGGCGATAATAATGGGAACAGCCCGAACTACTATCCCAATAGCTTCGGCGGTCCGCAGCCGGTTCCGGATGTTGCCGAGCCGCCGTTTGATGTTTCCGGGCAGGCGGCACGTCATCCTTATACGCATCCCAACGATGACTTCTTCCAGACGGGGGAGCTATATCGTCGGGTGATGACAGACGAGGACCGCGACCACCTGGTTGGCAATATCACGACACACCTGTGCAATGCCAAGAAGCGGATTCAGTTACGCCAGGCAGCCGTGTTTTACAAGGCTGACGCTGAATACGGCAGCCGCGTAGCCAAGGGACTGGAGCTTGATGCCAAGGAGGTAAAACGCCTGGCGGGAATGTCTCAGGAAGCACGGGCAAAGGCTACCGCTTAGACCGGCGCGCCGGCATAATAGACGCCGCAGGAGCAGAGCATCTTGCTCTTGGTCAGCAGTTGAGCATGCGTTTCC
>Ga0180433_10003087_pt1 | contig 24825 bp, 31 predicted proteins | sample SS_ome_8_FD_132980 | JGI IMG/M metagenome (GOLD analysis project Ga0180433, IMG submission 132980) | Hypersaline lake sediment archaeal communities from the Salton Sea, California, USA - SS_1_D_1 metaG | ecosystem: Environmental > Aquatic > Non-marine Saline and Alkaline > Hypersaline >... | reverse complement strand
GGTTTTGAAATGAATTTGGATTATGAGTTGAGTAGTGATAAGAAATTTTTTGAGAGTAGTTTGGATGTTGAGTTGGGATTGAAAAGATCGTTTAGAGCTATGGGTAACGGTGTTTCAGGTAGTTATTCGTCTGTTGGAGGTGGAGATTTGAATGAGGTTTCTGGTCAATACTCTCTTGTTGGAGGAGGTTTGAGTAATGAGGTGAGTGGTGATTATTCAGTAGTTGTTGATGGTTGTGGCAACTCAGTTGAAACAAGCTATGCATTTATAGGTGGTGGATACAATAACACTGTTTCAGGATCAGATGAAGGAGGATTTATTGGAGGTGGTAGTTTAAATACTGTATCAACACGGGAAGGATTTATTGGTGGTGGTAGAAATAACGATGTTTCCGGAAATCGTTCATGTATTGTTGGTGGACAAAGGAACACTATTACAAGTATCCAATCTATTATTGGTAGTGGTTTTGAGAATAGTGTTTCAAGTGATTATTCAGTTATCGGAGGTGGTTATCAAAATACTGTTTCAAGTTATACATCATCAGTTCTCGGAGGTTATCAAAATACAATTTCAGGTGATCATGCATGTATTGTTGCTGGTTATCAAAACACTGTTTCAAAGATATATGGATTTGTTGGTGGTGGTAGACAAAACGATGTTTCTGGAAATTATTCAGTAATTGCTGGTGGACAAAGAAATAATGTTCTGAATACAGGTTCAGCTATTGTTGGTGGATTTAATAATAATATTTCGCAAAACTATGGATTTGTTGGTGGTGGTATACAAAATGATGTTTCAGGTGATTATTCAACAATTGGTGGTGGTTATCAAAACACTGTTTCAAAGACATATGGATTTATTGGTGGTGGTAGAGAAAATGATGTTTCTGGAAATTATTCAGTAATTTCTGGTGGAAGACGGAATGTTGTTTCAAATTCGGAATCTGTCATTGCAGGAGGTTTCAATAACTCTGTATCAGGTAATTATGCAGTTATTGGAGGTGGTTATCAAAATACTGTTTCTGCTCAGGATGGATTTATAGGTGGTGGTAGAACAAATGATATTTCTGGTGTAGGCACTCATTCAGTTATTGGAGGGGGACAATCCAATTCCATTTCAGGAAATAGTTCATCAATATTAGGTGGTAATAAGAACGAAATTTCAGGTTCATTTTCATGTATTGTTGGTGGAAATGAAAATTCGGTTGATGTTGAGTATGGATTTGTTGGAGGTGGTTCTAGAAATGATATTTCAGGAAGTTTTTCCTCAATTGTTGGTGGACAAAGTAATCAGATTGGGATTGGAGGCATACAATCTATTATATGTGGTGGATTCTATAACTCTATCTCAGGTAGTTATGGGAATATTGCAGGAGGTGAGAAAAACACTATCTCAGGTAGTTATGGGCATATTGCAGGAGGTCAGAAAAACACTATCTCGAATTCATTCTCTGCAATCGGTGGTGGATTCAGTAATACCGTTTCAGGCGGAGAACCAGGAATCATTAGAGGTGGTTCAGTCATTGCAGGTGGTAAATTTAATGATGTTTCAGGTAGTTCTTCAGCTATTGTTGGTGGTGGGTTTAATACCGTATCAAATACGTTATCTATTATAGGAGGTGGTTTGGAAAATTCTATTTCCAGTAGTTATTCATCAATTCTGGGAGGTCAAAAGAATACTGTTTCAGGTAATCATTCATCAGTTATTGATGGTTGTGGAAATAGTGTTAGTGGTGATTTCAGTATGATTGGAAACGGTGTAAACAATACTATTTCAGCAAACTACAGTGTAATAGGTGGTGGTAGATTAAATAGTATCAGTGGAAGTGGAGACTATGACTATCACAGTGTCATCTGTGGTGGTCATGTTAATACTGTAACTGAAGAGTACGCATCAATTCTTGGTGGATTTACTAATACCGCATCTGGTGTGGAATCTGTTGTTGTTGGTGGTTCATATAATACAGTTTCAGGTTTAAGATCAGCAGTAATAGATGGTAGTAGTAATATTGTGAGTGGACAAGCTTCAACTATTATTAATGGTTTAAGTAACACAGCTGATGGTGAATATTCAACAATTCTTGGTGGTCAAAATAACGACACAAGTGGAAACAGCTACACAATAATAGGCGGTAGCAATAACACTGCAACCAAAGAATATCAAGTTATCTTCGGTAATAGTGCAACAACTATTGGTGCTAGTGTAGGTAACGAAGTTTTATTCGCTATTGGTGGTTCAGATGGATCAGGTAATGTTTTAACAGTTGTTAAAGATTCATCTGGTGTATTATTATATATAGGCGATACTGTAATAGGTACTAGTAAAGGAAGATATTAAATAATCTTCTCGACCAAAGGTAGAAGATATTAAATAATCTTCTCAACAACAGGATTACGAACAATACAACCATTTTTGTCTATATCCCAAAACTTTACAATTGCATCTTTTCCAAGATATTTTGCACGATTCTTGTAAAGTTTTTTTCTCTCTTCAATTGATCCAACAGGTACTCCCCAAAATGTTTTACTCTTGTCATCTTTACACTCTATCTGCCAAACAACTGCACCCTTTTGAGATCCAGTTCCTTCTTTCGCTCCAACTATTCGGAATTCACCCTTCTTGAACTCCTTAGTTCTTAAAACTCCATGAGATCTTTTATTGAATTCATATTTTCCATTGAGCATTCTTAGAACAACTCCTTCATAACCTTCACTTATAAACTGTTCATAATACTTCTCAATATCCTCATAATTGTCAACTGGATAACATTTGACCAATTCCAAATACTTGAATTTGTACTTAGCAAAAACCTTAACAGCACGTTCGTGTCTCTCTGCAAAAGTAGCATCTCTATCATTGACATCGAACATGTCGAAAACGAACATTTTGATAAGTTTCATTCTCTTCATATCTTCCGCATTGACATGTTGTTTCCTCACAATACTACCCAAATTTCTCAATAAAAGTTCATGATTGTACAGCTCACCATCTAAATAAATACCTTCATTTTTACACATTTCTTTAATCTTCTCAATATCCTCTCTTATGTTCTCTAGATGATGATATGGCTTTCCAGTCCTAGATAACAAAACAGCTTCACCATCAACTATATGAGCCATACATCTATAACCATCTAATTTTCTTTGAACAACTGCAGGATATACTATTTTGTTTTTGTGATCCTCGATTTTATGTGATCCCATAGGAAGAACAACATCACATTTTCTCTTTTTTGTATTCTTATTTGTACAATAACCTCTTTCGAGTCTTTTTCTGTGTTTAGCAGAAGCTGATGTAACCGCTTTGTCAAAAGTTGGAAAAGATTTTGGTTGAGACTTGATGACTTTTCCGCCTAAAACTCCGTACTCTGTATAAACTTTTGTATCGTCTACCCACACTTTCCAGAATCTTGTTTTACCATCATCTGTTGATATGTACAATATTGGGAAACACTTTTTCATAATAATTATATATACATTTAAAATGATCACATAAATATGATGTATGAGTTCCAAAAAGGTTGGAAAATTGAAATTAACCAATGATTTTAAGAAAAAATTAGAATCCAGTCTTGGACATTTAGCTGTAGCATCAGGATCAAAACCACAAAAAGAATCAAAAATGCCACCTCCACCTCCACCACAACCAAAGGCAAAATCTATTATAGAAAGAGCAAAAAAGAGATTAGTTATAGGTGAAGATTTAGAACAAGTGAAACATGAACCACCTAAATCTAATAATACTCATGAGGAAACTACACCTCAACAAATTACATCATCCACTCCAGCTTCAATAGTAATTAATAACAATATCAATTATCCATATATACAACAACATCAACATCCTCAACAATCTATACCAGAAACATACAACAAACAATTACCGCAAATAAAATTGGATAATAAAGGATTAATAATGACTATTTTGAATAAGAAAATTAGTGTTAAACATTTAGCTATGATATTTTTCACATTCTTTTCTGGATACATGTTGGGAAAATGTAAATAAATATTTATAAAAAAAAAATGATAGTAAATAACTTTGGATATAAACTTTGTTATTTAGATATGATTTCTAATACAGATGAGAAGATCATTATCCGCATGAATGATATCGGATACGATGAGGAGAATTCAAATTTTCCAATTCCGCCACATATTGTTGAAAAATCTTGTGCATGTTGTTGGAATAGAAGCCCAAAAACGTCTCGTATCTATGATATGGGAATTGCTATTTTTGAGTTATTCAAAAAACCAGCTGTCAAGACATTTGCACGTGAACCTGATAAACTTGCAAAATATATAGGATTGACCTATTCTAAGGTTTTTCCAGAGGAAACTGCAAAGAAATATGCAAAAGAATGGGCGATGCTCATTCATATGGTAGAGTTGCACGGTTTTGAAAGTATTTTTGATGAGAATAATAATAAAGTGTTTCCTCAACGACAATATTCTTGTGGTGGTGGCGAAAGTAAATAAGTTGCCTTAAAAATTTATAAAATATGTACAATAATAATGGAAAATGATATCAGAAAGATGTTTCAAGATTTCGATTTGCACAATATATCATTCAGTAATTTTATCCATCGTTACACTCTTTTGAATGAAATAAGAGAGTTTTATAACTATTACAGGTCAAATGATATATACATAAACAGCAGAGATTCCACTAAAGTTCTGAATAAAAATCAATACGATATTCTTGAAAATAAAAAGATAATGTTCTTTGATGAGTTAGAAAATATCGCCAAAACAATTAAGGATCAATTAGGCGAACCCATTTTAGAAAAATCGGAAAAGATATGGATTAACGGGCATGGTTTATTGGCAAAAGATAGTAGAGGAGTTCAAAATATAAGATTAGAAAAGAGATTGTACATTCATCCCAAAAGTGGAAAACATATGTATGACGATTATGAATATTTCGCTTTAGCAGTGGTGAGTTTTGTTTTCGATAAACTGGGTTATCCAACAAAAGTAGCAGAAGTAACAATATATAATCCAACCATTAACAATAAACGTGATAGTATAGTTGCAGGTAAGATATGTTTAAATTTTGGTATACTTTGGCATAGAATATCGTACGATGCTTAAAAAGAGATGTGTGATAAAATGTATGTCTGGAATAGTATATCTTGTACAGCCTTGTGAACTGTTGAATACGCGACGTTACAAGGTTGGAATGTCAAAAAAGAACACATTGGATAGAGTTAATAAGGGTTATAAGAGAGGGACGAGGTATCTCAATATACAAGAGGTTAGAGATCCTGAGGGTGTTGAGGGTAAATTGTTAAAAAGTTTCAATCGTAATTTTAGAAAGATCGCTGGAAGAGAGTATTTCGAGGGATCTGAGAAGAAGATGAGGAATGAGTTTGTTAGAATAGTTAATGGAGAAGTTAACAGTTCATGTTGCAAACGTTGGTTATGTTATACCATAAATTTAATGTTGATGGGATTCGCTTTTGGTGGAGGATGTTATTTGTGTAAACAGTATTAAACCTTTGCTAATCTAAAAATGGCTCAAAAATTCATGTATACTATATTATAAACAATAATGAAAAATAAGGTTGTTTCATTTTTTTCCCAGAACGTTGCAACTTTTTATTTGTGGATACAAATAAAAAATTGACAATAATAATCCATACTTTCAAATATATATTTTTAATCGTGTCTCTTGCACCTGAACTTAGAAAATATTTTAGAGCTGGAATCTACGGAGAGGATGGGAAGAATCCTATCAATGGATGGGATGAATATTACTATCGTGATCTTGCAACTGGATGTATCATGTGTGCATTTCGGCGTGGTGAAAATGGACCTTTCCTTAGTCAAATCATGCTACTTCCACAGTTTGCGGAGCTGGATGGTGATGAGCGTATTATCGCAGTTGGACAGAGCGTGATTAATGGTACAGAATACGTATACATTGACGACGGACAGAAAGTTCAAGCTGTCGTTGATGGCGAAGTTCCAGCTTAATTCCGGAGAATACTTATAAAAAAAATGATTTTAAAAAAATTAGTTGTAAACATAATCATTGATAATTATGTTTAGAACAGTTATTACAAAATTAGGCAAACGATTCATGTCGAACAATGCATTTGTTGACAAGTACACATCTTTGACAAAAACTGGAAAAATAGCAGTGTACAGTTATAGTGCAGGTGTTTTTGTATATAGTTTTAAATCTTCATACGATGGAGGTATTAAAGGACTTCGTGACTACAAAGATACACATAATTACAAAGATAACAAATTGGATGAAAATCTGAGATGGAATTATGTTTACGATGGATGTGTAGATGGAATGGTATCATCTATACCAGCCTGTGTTTTTTGGCCAGCGGCAATAGCATGTAAGTTCATTCCACAGATTATCGTTTTACATGATGATAAGACAATGGAAATAAAAAATTGAACAAAAATAATGATAAACAATTATAACACTACACATATCATGACTTCACTCGATGAAAGTATAAACCAATTGAAAACAATGATGTGTGCAACAAGTATAGTTATGACTTGTGTTAGATGTACGGGACACATTGTTTTTCCCATTATCTTTTTGACATCAGATATAGATGGATTCGTCCAGAATATAACAGATTATATTCCGAACGCTACTGAAACAACAATCACATATTGTAGGGCATTCTACATATATCTCCTACTTCAGAATATTTTTGTGGGAATTCTTGATTTTTTCCTAGGATTTTCACAATCGTTCAAAACCCAGGCATTGATTGCAACTGGACAGGCTCTATACTCTCTCGTTGCTGGATTCTTCTACTTGATGTTGTACTCCTCATTTGATGAGTATGAACACCTAGATCTGCGATTCTTTCAATATGTGGGATTTTTAGAAGTTCTATCTCTTATCGTTTGGTATGTAGTTGCAGGATTATTTATTGTTCACGAGATTCTCATTAAACCTCACAAGGTGGTTAATATTCTTGTGAATGTCTTGTGAATGGGTTTATTCCGCAAGAAAGAGATTGAGTATCTAAATTATAAAACATGAAATTTATTTAATATTCTATCTATAATTTAAACATGAGTGGCGGTTATGAATATGGGGTTTGGTTAGTACCTCTAAAAAATGAATCTATAAAATCTCTTCATCAACCACATATAACAGTTATGTGTAATATGAGATTGTATGATGCTTGTCATCTGTATTACGATATTTCCAAGAATTTAGGATCTAACTACGACATATCTCTTAACGGAGAATGTGTTAAATTTAAGAGTTCATATGAGGATAACGATCCATTAGACGCTTGTGGTTACTGGTGTAAATACAAAGATTGGTCTATATTTGAGGAGTATACTAAAAATTATAAAGGTTCATCATCTAAAAATCCTCATTTATCTTTTCATTACGCAAAAGATGCAAAAGATCTAAAATATGAAAATGTTGAGAACACTACTTTGAAATGTAAGTTGTGCGTTGCCGATATCACTCATGGAGATCCTGAGCAGTGGTTTGTTCTTCATCATTCAGGATGTCAATTGCCTTAACAACATCTGCAATAGTTAATCCATATCTGAAATCGGTTCTAACAATATTCTCAATCTTCATATCCAAATCATCCAGAACTACCCAATTTGTTACTTCTGGATGTTCACTTAACCACTTCTTAATCTCTTTGACTCTCAGAGTGAGTGGTCTTTCTGGATTATCCATATCGTATAGATATGGTGTAGAATCGTATGTTCTTCCATCTATCCAATATTTTATACACTCGTTCTTAAATTCAAGAAGTGAAACATTGTAAACTCTGTGAGAAGTTGACAAAACAAACACTGGGTCTGTTTTCTCACATAGCAATCTTAAATTCTGCATATTCTTATGACAAAACAATCCAGATTCTCTCATATGCATATTGTTAAGCACTCCATCAAAATCTAGAAATATAACCTTCATATGATACTTAACAATATTTAATTTTGAACCATTTAAAAAAAAAATCATTTTTATTACCAATATGTCGATAATCATAAATAAGGATATTAATTCATGGGTCTTTGATATTCCCGAAGGTAAAAGAGAGGACATAGTGAATAGTTATTTGAAGTTGGGATATTTAACTAGTACACTGTGTCAGACATCGATCAATCCAGAGAACAGTATATTGAAGAGTATAAATGATCAGATTAGTTCTTCCTTGAAATGTATGGAAAATAACAATGTTATGAAGATGGGTGTTATGGAGGCGAAGATTAGTGAGAATTTGGAGAGAGTAAAGGGAACTATTGATAAATTAACAGAGACCAGTAGTAAATCTGTGACGAAGGGTAGTATGGGTGAGAACTTTGTTGGGAGTGTTATTAAGCAGAATTTCCCAGATTTGACTTTGATAGATATGTCCAAAGTGTCTGAGTCTTCGGATTATCATTTGGTTTTTCCATCAGGGGATGTTTTCATGATTGAGGTTAAGAACTACTCATCCGTTATACCAACAAAAGAGATAGCTAAGTTCAAGAGAGATATGATAAAGAATGGATCGAAGGTGGGTATTTTTATATCTTTACAGACATCTATTACTGGGAAGAGGCGATTTGCGATAGAGAATTTGAATCATAAACAGAAAATATTGTATGTTCCAAATTGTGGATTTGAGGGAAGTCCGATAATTTGGTCAATTCTTTTGGGAAAAGAGCTTATGAACAATGAGTTAGATGCATTGTGTATAAATCAAGAGAAGATTGTGGAAATTTATGATAGTTTCAAGTACACTTACGAACAGTTCTGTAGGATAAAGTATGCGATTAAGGATACAAAGGATGTGATAGATAAGCAGATGGGTAAGTTGATTCAGGATTCGTTGGAGTTGGATATAAGTATCTATGAGACTTTTAAGAATGTGTCGACGATTATCAATAATGAGTTGCATTTCACGAATACTTTGTTACTATCTGCTGAATATGGAGAGTGTGAGACAATTATAGAGGATATGTTGAAGAATAAGGATAAGAAAGTGGGAATTTATAAAGAGATTTTAGGATTTTGTAAGACAGAGGGGTTGAAGATCAAGTTTCCACCAGACAATAAGATGCAGTGGATAATTTTCACAGAGGAGAATGAGGAGTTGATTAAGTTCAAATTGACAAAGACGAAGGTTGATCTTTTATTGGATGGAGGAAATGTCACAATTAGTGGAAATAAGAAGGGGTTGATGTATATTAAGAGAACTCTAATTGAATACATTAACTAGTTTACTTTTGGGATTTACACACTTTTTCTAAAAGGTTGTTTTTTTCTATAGTATATTATATGAGTAAGTGTAATTTCTTCTTTTCAAGGAACAATTGTGCTACTGTTTATTTTGTTCATAAAATTCGCGATAATTTTTACAGAATTGTTAAGAAAATTAGAGGTAACGATGGCAAATTGAGAAAGGTTGCTGTTAGGCGTTTATCTTCTTATAATGTTGCATTCTGATTTATATTCGTTTCTTTTTTCAATTTATAACAACATATGGATTTCCGTTTTTATATCTATGTATTTGTCTTTTACCAATACCTTTTACATTGATATAACCTCATTTTTGTGTATTTTTAATGCCTGGTGCTAACACATCTCTAATATGATTAACACTGTTTGATAGAAGTTTATGATTTCCTCGTTGTCTGACTTTTTCTGCAAGAAGAATTCCAGCTGTTCTTATATGATAATATAGATTGAGTCCATATGCAACCTCTTCTATAGATGATGTAGGTTCACAAATTGTATATGTTGTCCAATTGTTTATACCAAACATTTTGACTTCTTCTTTTATTATTATAAAACATGTTCCAAATGATAATTTATTGTATTAAAAAAATTGATTTATTTTAACAATAATACATGAAGTATGTTGATATTTCATGTATTCAGATAGTGAATGTGATTGTTGTAGAAATGAGATGTAAATAATTTATTATGCAGTTGTAGTACTCATTGTAATAGTCATTCTGATGTTTGCATCTTATACATTTCAAGATATGTATTAGCTATATTCTTTTTATAAATAATTCCTCAAGTACATTTGTTAATAATCTCCATCAGAAATTTGTACACCTTCTCGTCGATGACATTCTTGTAATACCTAATTCTGAAAATGAAGTCTTTTTTCACGTTGGCTATACTGGAATACTCTCTGAATAGAGACAACAAACAAGTTATTGCTGGTTGTAGGTCTAAGTTAAACCAGCCAATGATTTACCTAAATTTGTTAAAATAGGTGGTTCTATAACATTAATATCCGGTAATGACATTCCATATGTCCTTGGATTTTCTGCGAAAAGTTTCACTTTACATGGATAGTGATTCGTAGTCCTTAAGTTCTTAAATGCATATACTTTCTTAGTCCAGTTTTTCGCGTCACACATACTTTTAGGCTGATAGCACAAATAGATAACAGCTCTCATATCACTACTCTTTCTTCCCTTTAATGGTCCAACGCCACAGTGTATAGTTCTGCTATCCCAAAACACCATACTTCCTTTCGGACAATTTATCCTCTTATACTCACACCCCTTATCAACATAGAATTTCATCTCATCATCCGTTAATTTGTACCAATCCGCATTATTATTAACTCCAAACTTCTCCCTAAACTCCGCATGATACTTATTACTACCTTCCATAACACCCAACGTAGCATCTCCCTCTTCAACATCCAACCCCGTTACCCAACTCTGAATACACTCAAAATCAGGTCTCATGTAACTCTGATCTGTATGATACCACGGCTTACCATTCCATCCTCTATTTGTACTCTCAGGTGGCATACCAAAACTGAAACCATCAAATGATACCAACAGATCATCTCTCTCACAATTCCATATCTCCACAAATATGTCAACAATCTTCTCATTCTGTCTTAAATCCCATGATGCTTGAGCATGTCCACAATTAAAATGCTGAAAAAGCATAGAATGAAGCGGAAAGAGATCGTATATACCTCTCCACGTCTTCTTGTCAGATCTGTTCAATGGTTTCTCCCAATTCGCACTTATATGTTCAAAATAGTCCCACATGCCACTAACCATACTTTTACACTCCTCTGCATTTATAACATTTGGGACGACTGCTACACCGTATTTCTCTACCATAGCCTTAATACCAGCCTTATCAGTCACATATTTCTCATATTCAAACGTTTCGTCAACCATATAATAATATTATTGCCAATTCTTTAAGTAAATGGTTAATTGAAACAAGTCGAGTTCCATCATCTCTTTTGATTTGGGCATTCATTCAGGTTTAGATAGAACTTACATACTTTTGTGAGATTCCTATATGACGGAATTTCGTAAACTTCGATGTCACAATTCGAATTACAGATATGTTTTTCAAACGATTCAACCAAATTTAATATAATATTTGTACCCAATCTTTTTACCATAAAAATTGTCCCATTTATTATAAAATATGTGTAATAAAATTAATCATTTTTTACCAAGATATTGTTCAACTAGTAAACGATTTTTTATAAATAAACAACCCAAATATACCTTTTGTTATAATGTCTAAAATATTGTAGAATATGTCTCTTATCTGTTTGGATGGATACACATGTATGAATCCATACATCGCCCATAATCCAGCAAAAACGTAGAAAAATTTGATTCTATTTTTTTTATCTACCAATGAATTTCCAGATTCAATATCTTTTATTTTATAATACAACTTTCTGAATATGAGAACAAATGGTACAAACCCAATAACCATACTAGCTGTCATTGATATTAGTTTGAGTTCTCCAATAAATCCCAAAATAAGCATCACTGCGTTGTACAATAATATTTCAGCAATAAATGGTATATCTCTTATACCATAAATTATACAGAAATCGATCAATAAAATTGGTGTAGTAAAAAACCAATCCAAATATCTATAAATTACCGGATTTTGATCTCTATTTAACATTAAATAATAATGAAACGATGCAATAACTGTTACAAGTGTTGATAATTGTAATGATAACCTATCAATCTTCTTAACATCGTTATTTAATGAACGAGTAAGTGTTAATATAGATATTGCAACTAAAAGAATAAATGATACTTGAAATGATTTATAAACTATTGTCTCCATACTTATAACGTATATTTAGAAAAATAACCTAATTTTTGAAAAATGAAAAAATATTTAAAAAAAAAAATATATATATTATTATATAATAATGCTTGCAAATAGATTTTCTAAAATACTTCTTAGAAGAGGAGTAATAAATTATCCCCCAGGAGTCATTGACAACTTTGAGAATTCAAGGAACGTAGGTTCTTTGGATAAGAAGATAAAAAATGTTGGAACGGGATTGGTAGGAGCACCTGCATGTGGTGATGTTATGAAGCTTCAGATTGTAGTAGATGATAACTGTGTCATAACAGATACAAAGTACAAAACATTCGGTTGTGGATCGGCAATGGCATCATCATTTTTAGCAACAGAGATGATAAAAGGACAGTACATTTAACGAAGCAAAAAATATCAAGAATAGTGATATTGCAAGATATCTGAAATTGCCTCCCGTTAAGCTTCATTGGTAGAGGATGCTATCAGATCTGCAATTAAGGATTTTGAAAATAAAAATTGATTTATTTTTATAAAGAATGCATCATGCTTGGTACTCAATATGACTGATACACCTCCTAAAAAGAGAACACGTATTGAGAAGAGAAAACGTATTGAGAATTTTACTCCAACTTTTGTATTGTATATAAAAACTGCAGAAAAGTTGGCAGAAATTGAGAAATATGGAGCTTTGGAACTTTTACAGGAAATGATTATTAATAATTCGTCCGTATATGTACGAGAATATGTAAAAATCGACCTACACGAGTTCATTAATAAACTCATAGAAGAGAATGATGGTTTATCAAAGTATGATGCACGTTTAGCTTGTGTACATGCATCTGCATCTTTACAAGCTACATGGAACGTGGAATATGATAAAATGTGTGGCAGAGAGTATTTTTATTTCTCGGCAAAATAAAAATTGATTTTTTTTTATAAAGAATACATCATGTTTGACACTTATTATGGATGATACACAACCAAAAAAGCGTACACGTATTGAAAACTTTACACCTTCAATTTCAATTGCTAAGCAAATGATGGCAGAAATTGAGAAATATGGAGCTTTGGAACTTTTACAAGAAATGATTATTAATAACTTGAACATACATCATTGCCATTATGTAGAAATCAATCTACAAAAGTTCATTAATAAACTCATAGAAGAAAACAATGGTTTAACATATAATGGTGCACGTTTAGCTTGTTTACATGCATCTGTATGTTTGATGGATACATGGAAAGTGAAATATGATAAAATGTTTGGTGAAGAGTATATTTGTTTCTCAGGAAAATAAAAATTGATTTTTTTTTTATAAAGAATACATCATGTTTGGCACTTAATATGGCTGATACACAACCAAAAAAGCGTACACGTATTGAAAACTTTACACCTTCAATTGCTAAGCAAATGATTGTAGAGAAGAAGACTAAGGAAGCGGATAAGTATGGAGTGACTGCAATTATGCAGGAGTATATCCTTGAAAATATGGATACTAATAGGAATAAGTTTGATATTTACTTACAAATAATTCTCGATTTGGTAAAGAGGGAACATCCTGGATTGTCTGACGAATACATTCATCAACTTTGTGACAATGCAGTTGATGGTTTCAAGGCACAAGGTTGGATAATCACTTATCACCGTCCTGTTTGTTATGATCAGTTTGATGATGGGAAACCTTCGCACTGGGAATTCAAATTTGCATAAACATTAAATATTATAAAATAAGGAGTTTATATTGTTCTTCACTTAACAATCTCATTTCATTCAATTTATTAATAATATCATAATCTTTTACTAAATATTTTCTCAAAATGGCTTTCGATTCATCTGTTAAATCGTGTTTCATCTTTGAATTATCCTTTTTGTGTCTTTTATTATTGATATTGAAAAATCTTTTCAAATCTTTATTTATAGTCTCTGTACAAATAACACCCAATATATGTCCCCTTGGACATTGTTTGATAAATTTGTCCAGATAGAAATTTATGTCATGTGTAATATGTTGAACTATACCCAATTTTTGTAAAAGTTTAGGGTCTTTGCTCAAATCTTGGCACAAACTGTTAATGTTTTTGTATCTTCTATAAAATCTATTTTCAGCGAGTGAACCGTCCTTCTCAACAACAGTCTTCATTTTTCTCCAATAGAATGCTGAAACAAATCTCTCCACCGGATTACGTAAAAGAATAATGTATCTCCCATTTGGATTATATTTAGCCTTATTTGTGTGTATAACCTGATGTTTAATCCCTTTTTTAGACATCTCTTCTCTAACTGTTCCTCCACCACATTTACCAATATGTATGAGAATCAAGTTCATTTATAAAATAAAATATATTTATAATTATATATGAACAATAAATACATTAGTAAGAATACTAATATATTTATGATACACGGTTTAGTTTCGTCACCTTTGACATTCATCCCTCTTGAGAAATATCTCAGAATAAATGGATACACAAATATACACCGTATATCCTATACACCGGATAGTTCACATTTTGAGGAGTCATTGCAATATGTCAATGACGAAATTCTGAAACATTTAGATAATGAAGACGACGAAATAGTCGTTATTGGTCAATCTTTTGGAGGAAACATATCAAACAATTTACACAAAATAGGTAGAAATGTTATTAAATCGATATGTATATGCTCTCCTCTGAACGGTGCAAGATTAATTGGAAGGATAGAGAGAAAATTACCAGGAATTATAAATAAATTGTTATTTGGTAAACCACATGAGTATCTAAGAGATAAGCACAATGAGGAGATACCACCCCACGATTTTCACACAATCAGTTTTGGACTATTCAAAACTGATTTTGATGGAAGAGTTTTCAAAGACGAAACCATACTCGACAAAGACAAACACACTCATATACCCTGGTGTGAACACATGGGTGGATTTGTTGATCCAAGATTGTTCTATGAAGTTAAAAAGATCCTTAAATGTAGACTGTTTATTAACAATCTTCAAGAATCGATTTCAGAATAGTGTAGTTTATACTATAAATTTCCTTAGGATCAAAATATTTTTTGATGAATTCATCTGACAATATTGATTCACCTTTCAACTTATCTTTTAACTCTTCCTTATTTTTACATCTAAAATGTGTAAAAATTTCGTTAATATCACCTTTTACCTTACTCTTCCACTCTTCATCCGATTTGAAACAGTTCTCAAATTCGAAAAAAGGCACATTGATTATGAAAATATCCTCTTGTGAATCATAAAGCTTTCTCAAATCTGCATCCTTATATTTATCTTTCATATAAGCAATATCCTCAAAAAAATTCAAAAAAGTTGCTGACATATATGTTTTGACATTTTCTTTAGTGTATCTATTCTCATAAGCACAGTCGTCACTTTCAAGAATCGATTTCAGAATAGTGTAGTTTATAGCGTAAAATTCCTTAGGATCAAAATATTTTTTGATGAATTCATCTGACAATATTGATTCACCTTTCAACTTATCTTTTAACTCTTTATTATTTTTACATCTAAAATGTGTAAAAATGTTTGTAAAAATTAAGTTAATATCATCATCCACCTCACTATTCCACTCTTCATCCGATTTGAAACAGTTCTCAAATTCCAAAAAAGGCACATTGAATCTGAAACTATAGTCTTGTGAATCATAAAGCTTTCTCAAATCTGCATCCTTATATTTATCTTTCATATAAGCACTATCCTCAAAAAAATTCAAAAAAGTTTCTGACATATATTTTTTGACATTCTCTTTAGCGTTTTTATTCTCATAAGCACACTCGTCACTCTCAAATATCCCTTCTAATATTTCAAAGTCCTTGTCATCAAAACCCATTGTAAACATATATTTCAAAAGTGATTCAATCCCTTCCGGAGTATTAAAATCTCTTTTTAAAGCTTCATAAGTGTAACCACTGTTTCCATAACAATTATTCAATTCTTCCTTCATATCATCTATCTCAGTCCTTATATCATCTATCCTAGTCCTATCTCCATTACATATACCACACCAGCAATCGTAGTCACTAACATAGTCAGAGTATATATCAAATGGTGCAGATATGTTCGCGTAACTGTTATAGAAATATCCTTCACCTTCATTTTGAACTTTCTGTTTGAAATATTCACATCCACCATAATCTTCAGCAAAATCCATCATCTCTTTATGAGCTTCATCATTGATCTTCTTTTCTCTTATGATGTTCATATCGTACTCAATTTGTCCATATACTGCATTACAATCGCCATCTCTGTTGTCGCGAATGTATTTCCATATATCTCTCAACTCTTCTTGTGAATAATTTGCCATAGTATTCTGTATGAGAAATTATATACAAATATTTTTAAATAATTTTTTTTACCTTGCCCGATAACGTACATCAAATGCACTAGGCTTAACCCCAAACTCATTTTCACTTCCATAAAAACTAAACTCCCTTGGATATTCACGCGATAATATGTAACATGTGATTCCATATGATACATCTATTTCAGGATCAACTTCAATTGATGATATATGGCTTTTATTGAAAAAAATATATATATATAGACTCATCTGAAAATATTTTCTTCATCAAAATATTGTTAGTAAAAGTTGCATCGGTATGTTTCGATCTAACAAATCTGATCATTGTTGGTAATGCTCTCCTGAACATGATTACTCACATAATCATGCACAGTTTTATAAAATAAAAATCACTTTTCATTGAGTACAAACATACTTGTCTTTCTCGTTTTCAATCTAAAAATTCCAAATGTGTAAATCAATTTTTTTACAATATCCTAACCTTATGACTCGCATTCACTATACGTTCATCAGTTTTTTCTGTAAACTTGTTAATCTTCCTCAAATTCATAATATGATTGTCCACTTTACTGTTTATATTGTTGGATATAACACTTATATCATCTAGCATATCTATAATAGTCTCTAACTTATCACTCCTCCTGTTCTCCTTCTCATTTTCAACAAATATGAATGATAACCATCTCTTGTAATCTTTCTCATCATACAAACATATTGTGTTTCCAAATCCTTTTTCATCCTCTATTATCTCAAATACATAGTTCCGATTACAACGAACACCATTATAATCCGTTTGATTCTTACTCAAAAGTCTCACTCTCGATGTTTTCAGATCGATATAACCTGCATCTCTCAAATCACTTCTATTAATCTTATACGTTATAACATTATCAACAATATTCAATATGAAGTATCTTCTATTCCATATATTGAGTTTCCTTCCTCTCTTTAGAACATATCCTTCAATAGTTTCATCTGTCAAAATCAATTCCTGTTTCTTCCTTATCTTTTTAATGGCTCTCAAGAAAGGATTCTCAATATCTTTGATAACAGCTTCTGCGACATCCATTCTTTTGTTTGTCATATTCAAACCTTTGGCGATATGGTTTATCTTTTCAGTATGTTTATCAAGATTTTCGCAAACATCTCCACCGAGATTTATTGTGTCATTTAGATTCTGAACAGCAGAATCTAAATAAGTGTCTATTTTACTTTTAGATTTCAACATACTCTATATTAGAATTTATTTTTTATATAAAGCCACCTCATCAAAAATATACAATGAGTGAATGTATTATATGCCTCGAAGATAATGATACTATTATATCATATCCAAATCCATTATCAACATGTGAATGTAAGTACAATGTACATATTCTGTGTGAAGATAAACTTTTAGAAAAGAACAGAGATAAGTGTCTCATGTGTAATAAACCTTTCAAAACAGTTGAAAATGAACCTACTACAACAACAATGAGCAAAAGGAGTATATGTTTAGTGACATGGGTATGTTTTCTTATAATTAGTCTATTGGTTGCAATTATTTACTTTTCTCACCAATAACCATCTCCAAAATCAAATTCTCCACACTCACTGTACTCAAAAACCTGATTACCGATTTTGTACTCATATTGGTACTCTTCCGGTATACACTCGATGATTAGTGTTGGTTCAAAAGATGTCAATAGACCATCTGTTTTATCGTAATTCTTTACAAGTTCTTGTAAAGCATTCAGTGGATTCATAGTGTGTTTGAACATTTTTTCGAGAATTTCGATCTCATTCTTATTGAATTTTTTGAGTTCAACAACTTTTTTCATAAATTTAACTTTATCATTAGACATAATTTCTTAATATACCTATTTTTTATCGTTAAAATAAATTCATTTTTTTTTTAAAGTATATACTATAATGAATGTAGAAGTTTACATTATAATCGTAATTGGAATTCTGAGTGCTATGACACTCAATCGTGGAATTCATCTGTATTTCACAGATAGATATGAAAAAATATCCGATGCTCTCAAAAAAAATCAATTATTCTCCAATAATTTTTGGATCAGAAGTGAATAAGACAGAGGACAATGAAAAGATAATACAACATGAACAACTAGTAGATGAACGTTTGGGAATAAAAATTCGTCAATTCAGAATTGAACTCGCTCTGTCAGTATTAATGCTTATATTGGCATACTTTATTCCAAATAACGTTATACGTCATGGTTTAATGCTTGGTACAGTTATAAATATCTTTTACAACAGTGTTGTATCATGGTACATGTTAAAAGAGGGAGAGAAATTCTCAATAAGTCTTGTGTCGTTGATCGCGGTTGTTTGGTTTGCTATCATCAAGTTGTGAATACTTCTTACAACCATATTTTTTATAATTACGGTTTTCAAAAAAATTTTTCAATTATGTATCTTTGAATATCCGTGGGCAATTCAGTTTCACCAAGAACATATGCTACTTTTATTCGATTCTTCACGTCATCATATAACAATCTGTTACGTGCTAAACAACTGAGTACATATGAATCTTGAGTAATAATTTTCATATTCTTAATGAAAAATTCCTCTGTTAGATATTTACAATTTGACAGTACCTTATCCCAGTCAAAATCTCCGCATATCATCCAATCTCGAACATAATAAATTCCATTTTCATTCTGATATTTTTTAATTTTTTCAATCAATTCCAATGTCAAATTTGGATTTTCTGAAAGCAAACTTCTACACCACCCTTTATTCCAATATTTATCAATAAACCAAGTATCTATATATTTTGATTCAGACAACCAACACCAATCCCATTCATAATCAGGATTATCCTCAACTATACTCATAACATTTCGCATATTAGCTTCAAATTTATATGTAACAATTTTTGTTTGATACTTCTTAAAAAACCACGAAGAAAAATTGGGATTCCTATGTATAGACTTCCAATACCACTTAATATTGGGATTATTGTCGATATCTTCCATAGTGATACCTTCGTTTATACTTAACTGTTTCATATCCCACTTTTCTATTCTATTTTGCAATTTATCGACACATTTTGCGATTTTTATTGTTAGTTTAGGATTACTCGAAAGAATCAAACGATTCCATTTTCCAGCTCTGTACATGTTGATCATTTCAATATTCAGGTTTGGATTTGCAGATAATCCATCAAAATTAATGATATGTTTGATATGCTTATTGTAGATTTGCAAAACACGTAAATTTACACATTTATGCGAAAATACTTTTTCCATATTCCATTTTCGACTTATATTATCAAGTACAAACTTGATATTTAACGTTGGATTATCTGAAAAAGCATACCAATCCCATGGAAAAGTGTTTGGTGATTTTGTGACTTGTTTCAAATCAATATTGCGTGATACATTTGTCCAGTTAAATTTGTGATTTTTCTTCATAAAAAATTTTAGAGATTTGATTGTGTGTCCTTTTATGTTATTTATACAATGAGGAAAATATTTTAAATCTGGATTATTCATAATGAAATCTATTGTCAAGTGAGGACTGAAAGATATATATCCATTATCCCACAAATGTCGTAAATGTTTATGAATAAAATCTATACTAATATTCGGATTAGATATTAAACATTTTACTTCTATATCAGTTGAATAATATTTTAATACCAGTTTTTCTAGTAAACTTTTGGTCATAATAATGTATATTCATGATATTTATTGAATAATTTTATTCAATTTTTCTTTGGACAATTATTATAAAAAAATTTGGTAAATCATATAAAATTCCTAACGATATATTTTTTGATGTCTTCTGGAATATTTAAGTTATTAGATACAAATATTGCTTCTGCTACTTCGCGTTTATGTTCATAATTGAATCTATTAAAAGATAGTCCTCTAAAAGACAGTTTATCTTTGTATTTTTTGACAAAATCAAATGTAAAGTTGCAATTTTCTGAAACTTTCTTTATGTCCCATTTCATACCATCACTGTCATGACAAAGAATATTCTTCTCTAAATATTTTTGAGAAATATGACTATTTCGTGACAAATTAGAATAATTCCATTTTTTGTCCGAATTTCTATCAATAAACGCCGAAGTAATATATTTACTACTTGATATATTTGTCCATAACCATTTGTAGTCAGGAAATTCTTCAATAAATTCAACAATATTATGTATACTATATCCACAACCACATAATTCATAAATATTATTGATTATCTGTTGCATATTCTTCTTAAAAAACTCAACTGTAAAGTTGGGGTTAGCACAAATACATGGATAATACCATCCTATATCAGGATTGTCCTCAATGTCTTTCATTGTAAAGTTTCTATGAGAACTAACAGCCAACATATTCCAACTGACAGATTTCCAATCACTAATTGAATTAACATACTTTATCATCTCTATTGTTAACGATGGATTCGATGACAATAAATATTTTGACCATATATTTTTAGAAAAATGTTTCATTGCATCAAATGTCAAATTAGGATTAGCAGAAAAGTATGTATGAACCCAAGGTAGATCAGGATTATCAATAATATCTGTCATTGTTATGTTGCGATGTCTCGAAAGCAATATCCAATCCCAATCCTTGTCAGGATATTTTTTGACAAAATCAATTGTCAATGAATTGTTACAAGATACTTGTTTCCATTGCCACAAATAACTATCAATTTTCTTCTCAATTTCATTTACATGAATATGTCTCGAAATAATATCAAAATCGAGCCATGGAGTAATATTTCTTCTCATCATAAAAATCAAATCGATCAAAAAACATGTCAACCCAGACCATTTAGATAATTCATATGGATATATTGTCTCAATATTCCTAATAACAGTTATTTCATCTAAATTTGGATTATTTGCTAATCCACGTCGAATATCCCAATGTAAGTGTGGATTATCCCTAATGAATTTCATACTGATATTGGGATTTGCGGTCAACGCTGTCCAATCCCAAAATACTGATTTACCAAACTCTTTAACGAGTCTCTCTAATTTTGTAAGAGGCATATTATAAATAATAAATATTGTTATGTGAAATATTTTTTATCAATTTTTATTACTATCAAATTCACAAAAAAATTATAACTAACAATATCCAACGGCAGTGCCAATTTTTTATAATAAAAAGTTTGGTAAATCAGACGAAATTCCGGATGATGTATTTCTTAATATCATCTGGAACTTTTAGGCTATTGGAAATAAATATTGCTTTAATTATCTTCTGTTTGCGTCCACAGTTAAATCGATTGGATGACAATCCTGCAAAGCATAGTTTATCCTTGTGTTTCTTGACAAAATCCACTGTGAAGTTGCAATTTTGAGAAAGCTTTGATATATTCCAACCAATACCGTAATCATTAGCATCCATGTTCTCTTCGAAATATTTCTGAGATATCTGGCAATTTTGTGACAGATTGAAATAACTCCATTTTTTGTCCATATTCCTCTCAATAAATTCAGGTGTGATATATGGACTATTCGATATATTTGTCCATTCCCAATTGTATTCGGGAATCTTCTCAATAAACTCAATGATATTACGTATATGGTATCCACCACCAGATAGCTCATGAGCTTGAGTACTAATCCTCTGTATATTCTTCTTGAAGAATTCAACAGTCAAATTTGGATTTTCACAAATAGAACCATAATTCCATAATATTTGAGGATTGTCTTCAATGTCTTTCATTGTGATATTTCTATGAGAACTAATAATTGTCATATTCCAATAACTGGTAATTTGTGGGTCGTGAAGTGAATTCACATAATTTATCATATCCACTGTTAACGCATCATTTCGTGACAAAAGATATTTTGACCATGAAGTATTTGGCAAACGCTTCATTCCATCCAACGTTAAATTGGGATTTCCTGAAACATGTACATAATTCCAAGGCAAATCTGGATTATCAATTATATCATCTATCGTTATGTTACGATGTTTTGAAAGCACCTCCCAATTCCAGTTCTTATTGGAATGTATCTTAACAAAATCGATAGTCAACGATCTATTGTAAGACACCTTCTCCCAATTCCACAAACGACTATCAATCTTCTTCTCAATTTCACTTACATGAATATTTATCGAGATTTCATCAAAATTGAACCTTGTAAAAGCTTTTCTCGTCTCAATGACCAAGTCGATCAAGAAACATGTTAAACCAGTCCATTTGGATAGTTCCACTGGATCTATAGTTTCAATATTTCTAATCACTGTTATCTCATCCAAATTTGGATTATTAGCCAACCCAATTCGATAATCCCAATGCAATTGTGGATTATCTTTGATGAATTCCATACTGATATTGGAATTTGCGGTTAACGCTGACCAATTCCAATAAACAGAGTTACCAAACTCTTTAACAAGTCTCTCTAATTTTGTAAGAGGCATATTATAATAAACATAAAATATCAAATGAAATATTTTCGATCAATTTTTTTTTGAATCCTACACCTAGCTTTGTTCTTGAATCATATTCTATAAAAAATTTGAGACTAACGATACAGTAATATCCAATGGAATACCGTTTACTTTCTTCAATAAATAAAAATACTTTGTACGTTCTCTTAATCCATCAAACAGTTTAAACTTGTTTGATGACAGAACATTAAAATCGATAAATGGTGCGTATTTCTTGACAAACGCAATGGTGATATTCGGATTTGCAGAAATACTCTTCCATATCTTCTTCTTTTGTGCAAGAAAATAGTTCAATCTATTACTTCCAACTCCAAATTTAACTGGAAAATGAGTCATAAGTTTAGTAATAATTGAATCCATATTCTCAATAATTGACTCATACACATTATCTATCTTGGCATCTGCATTCTTCACAATATCGTTTAAATTAACTGATTTACCTCTTAATACATATCTATCGAAATCTTCCAAAGAGAAATTAGGATTAGACGATACACTATTCATCTTCCATGGTAAATCATTGTTACTCTCAATATCTTGTATAGAGATTGCAGGGTTTCTTGTTGGTGTTAACCAAATATATCTGTCGTTCATAATATTCTTTGATACAAGATAACGTAATATATCGATCGTCAAGTGAGAATTATTCAGAATCTTCTTGTAATCCCAATTCTTATCACTATGTTTTGACAGAATATTAACATCAATCTTCATGTGTTCGGAAACCGCTTCTCCCCACAAAATAGGCAATTCAGGATGATTCTCCAAAAATTCAATCGTTATATTAACATTGTAAGAAACACCTAACCAATTCCATGGTAAATCTATATTCTCATGAATATCCATCATCGTTATCCCTTTATTACATGAAATATTGTACCAATTCCATGGTAAATCCATATTCTCTCTAACATACCACAATGGTAAATTAACATTTGATGAAAAAAAGTCTAAACGCCATGATATATCAGTATTCTCAAGAATATCATTTAGAATTAGGCTTGGATTCGCTGAAAGTAATGCGTAGTCCCATTTGTACTCTGGATGCTTCTTGACAAACTCGATTGTTAGAGGCATCCAACGTGATATATGACCCCATGCTAACTCTTTGTCGTAATATTTGACTAACATTTTCATTGTAAAATGTGGATTCCTTGAAACTTTGTAAAAGTTCCATCCAACATTTGGATACATCTTTAGTAATCTGTTCATGATTATTAAAGATAACAATACCACCTATGAAAAAAAATAATCAATTTTAGGGAGAGTAAACTTAGCTTCACTCTTTTGTAATGTTTTATTCAATATAATTAACTCTTCCTCTTTTTACTCTATCAGAACTATATCTCCGTTTTCTCTTTTGTTGTCCATGTTCTTGGAATCTCTCTCCAGTTAAACGATTGTACAATGCAAACTTGTTTTGTGACAATAATGAAAAGTCCAACAGATGTTTGTACTTATCAATAAACTCCTCCGTTATATTTGGATTCTTTGATATCATAGCCCAAACCCACGGCAAATCCATATTTTCTTCGATATCCTTCATTTGCTGAAATAACTCCCCAATTCCAACTCAAATCACGATGTCTCTTCAAGAAATCCACATTAAGGTTTGGATTGTATTATACATATTCCCAACTACATGACAAATGTGACAGCATATTCATCTCAATTATATTCATTGTGTCTGAATATGTCTTCTCAGGACCAATCCAAAAGAGGATACTTATCAACCAAACTATAATTAAAATTCTCATTTATACACAATCCTCTTATATTCCACATCCCACATTGTTATTCCACGAAACTCTTTGCGTTATCGATGAGGCAACGAAAAGTATCAAATCTGATATTGTTAGTGCTAAAATTTATGATAAAGAAGGATACTATGTTTGTACAGACGAATAAATTCGCAAAATTCACAAGTATGTAAATTTACTTTTAGCGAATTACTTTGTTTAAAGACTCTCGTCTAAGCCTATATTTTTTAGATAGATATTCCGTGCCCCATTCACATCTC
>Ga0180433_10003085_pt1 | contig 24857 bp, 19 predicted proteins | sample SS_ome_8_FD_132980 | JGI IMG/M metagenome (GOLD analysis project Ga0180433, IMG submission 132980) | Hypersaline lake sediment archaeal communities from the Salton Sea, California, USA - SS_1_D_1 metaG | ecosystem: Environmental > Aquatic > Non-marine Saline and Alkaline > Hypersaline >... | reverse complement strand
GCCAAGATCCAGGTCTCGGTCCGCAACATCGCTCTCGTGCAGAAATACATAGGGACCAGCCCGAAACGTCCGAGCCTGAGCAAGGTCGGCTCGAAGAGATGGCAGAAGCAAAAGGAAAAGGTCGCCCGCTCGGTTCGGGACCTCGCGGCCGAGCTGCTCGATGTCCAGGCCAAACGCCAGGCAATGGGTGGCATTACCTACGAGCCGGATTCAAGCTGGCAGGTGGAATTCGAAGAGTCGTTTCCTTACCAGGAAACGCCGGATCAAATTACTACCGCAGCGGAAATCAAGGCCGATATGCAGCAGCCCGTGGCGATGGATAGACTCTTATGCGGCGATGTGGGCTACGGCAAGACCGAGCTGGCCATGCGAGCAGCGTTTAAGGTGATAGAGAATGCAAAACAGGTGGCGGTCCTTGTGCCGACCACGGTATTGTGCGTGCAGCACGGCAGAACCTTTACCGAGCGGTTTGCGGACTTTCCGATTTGCATCGAGGTTCTGAATCGCTTCAAGACGGCCAAGCAAGCACGTGACATTATCACCCGCACCAGGCAGGGAAAGGTGGATATCCTTATCGGCACGCACCGGCTGTTGAGCGGCGACGTCGGATTCGAGGACCTGGGCCTTTTAATCATCGATGAGGAGCAGCGGTTCGGCGTCGAGCATAAAGAAAAGCTGAAAAGGCTAAGGGTCAACGTCGATGTTTTGACGATGACCGCAACGCCGATCCCACGAACGCTGCACATGTCGCTGCTCGGCCTGCGTGACATCAGCTCGCTGGCCACACCACCGCTGGACAGGCGAAGTATCGTCACCACCGTGACGCCGTACAACAGCGAGCTTATCAAGAAAGCGGTTTATCGGGAAATGAATCGCCAGGGACAGGTGTTCTTCCTGCACAACCGGGTCAAGACGATTGAGAAAAAGGCCTGGGAAGTGCAGAAGCTGGTCCCGGATGCAAAAGTCGCCATCGCCCACGGGCAAATGACCAAGAGCGAGTTGGAAAACGCAATGATCGAATTTGTGCTGGGCGAGACGGACGTGTTAGTATGCACCACGATCATCGAATCCGGTCTGGACATCCCAAATGCCAACACGATTTTCATCAACGATGCAGACAGGTTCGGCCTTGCGGAGATGCACCAGCTTCGCGGCCGCGTGGGAAGGTACAAGCACCGGGCGTACGCCTACATGCTGCTTCCCGCGTCCCGGCCGATTACGCCAACCGCGACAAGGCGGCTCAAAGCCATTGAGGAATACTCGCACTTAGGGGCGGGCTTTCGCATCGCACTGCGCGATTTGGAAATCCGCGGTGCGGGCAGTATCCTGGGGCCGGAGCAATCCGGACACATCCAAATGGTGGGCTACCAGATGTATTGTGAACTGCTGGCGAACGCCGTAAAACAATTGAAAGACGAGCCGGTCGAGCCGATCGCGACCGCCGTGGTGGATCTGGGCTTCGCTACGTACATACCGAGGAATTATATTCCGATTGACCGGCACCGGATGGATATTTACCGCAAGATCGCGGTGGCCAGGACCGCCGAAGACCTGCAGCAAATCGAAAGCGAACTGGACGATGTTTACGGGCCGGTGCCGGACGAAGTCAAGCTGCTGCTGGAATTGGCGGAGATACGGATCGCCGCAAGTAAATGCGACATCAAAAGCATTATTGCCTCGGGACACGACCTGGTCTTTACATTTACCGGCGAGGCAGAGGGCCGCGTGCATTTGCTCTTTGAAGATATTGCAGGCAAGGTGAGAGTCACCGATGCAAAAACCGTGTACGTGCGACTGCCCGCAAATTACTTCGAGCCGAGAACGCTGCTGAGCCTCCTGCGAAAGATGCTATCCGGCGAAAAGGTGCAAGCCAAATGAAGAACGACATGACACAACAACGACCTAAATTTTCCAAGCTCGCGCTAACTTCCGTATCACTTGGCGTTCTGGCATTTTTGGTTTTGTATCTGCGGGAGGCGGTGCTTTATCCTTATTCGATTCGCAGACTAATGTGGAATACCGCGGGCCTGCTGGGACTTATCGGCCTGGTTTCCGGCGTGCTGGGGATCGAAAAGGTACTGAGGGCATGGAAGACGTTAAAAGGCGGCGGGTTTGCTATCCTTGGCATACTTCTGGGCGCGTCCATGTTCCACATTTGGCTGATACAATTCATCTATCCTCGCATGTATGGATACGTGAGCCCGACTGGACGTGGTATCGGGCAGATCTCAGGGGCACTGCGGAGCTACGCAGACGACCACGCCTGGCAATACCCTGACCCAAATCGATGGTGCGATTTGCTGCTGGAAGACGGGCATGTCAAAGTTGAGCATTTCGTCTGGCCCTCTGTTGTGATTCGCTGGCCGCCCAGGACGGGCAAAAAGTACACTTGGCCTGCTCCAAAAAGGGGAAGGTGTTTTTGGGCAATGAATCCAAACTGCCGGACTGTTAATTTACAAAAACCTGATATGGTGCTCCTGTTTGAAGCCAACGAGGGTTGGAATCAGTTCGGCGGGCCGGAGCTTGCGACCAGCAAGTACCATGATGGGGTTGGGTGCCGGGTGCTACTCAACGACGGCCGCGTGCGATTTGTGAAAGAACAGCAGATTGGGCAGTTGAAGTGGCAGAGCGCGAAAAATGAACCAAACAAAGAATAGTGGCTGCAATCAAAACCGCCAAAGACCTACACGAAATCGAGAGCGAATGGAACGATGTTTATAGCCCGGTGCGGGAAGAGAACGAGCTGCTCAAGATCGCCGAAATGTGTAAGATCTTCACCGAGGGAGAATACGTGACTTGTGACGCGAACACGCCAAGATGGCTGGGCTGGCAGGGACACGCACTGGCTGGTTTCGTCAGCGGTTTGCTCCTGATGCTGCCCGGCGTCTTTCCAGGCCTCGCGCCGTTGCAGGCGGTTGCGTTCGTGCCGCTTCTGGTGGCGCTGCGTCGCATGAAGCGATGGCGGCAGTGTCTGCACGCGGGGTTTCTCATGGGCTTGGGCTTTGTGGCGCCGTGGATTCTGCTGCTGCGACTGCCGGCCACAATTGGCCTGGTGCTCGCGCTGTACTTGGTCGTTTTGCTCACGGTGCTCGTCGTCGGCTCCTGGGCGTTTTTTCGCCCGATACGTGTATGGGGCTGCGTGGCGTTTGGCGCGTTCGTGGCCATCCTGGACTGGGTGACGGTGACCGCATTGCCCGTATGGGGCACGGCCCAGTCCTTCGTTCGCTGCTGGTCCTGGTATCCCAGCGCGATTGCCTTCACCGCCGTGACCGGTATGTCCGGCGTGATGTTCGTGCTGGCCGTGACGCAGGCGCTCGCCGTGGATATTGCCTTGGACCGCCGGGACCTGAGCATACGTGTCGCGGTTTTGGCTGGCGTGCTTATCGTCGTCACCGGCATCGATGTGGTGATCGGTTTGAGAAAGCCAACGGGACGTCTCACGGTTGCTGCAATCGGCTGGGCAACGACAGCCGAGCAAAGGCCGATGCGCTCGTCGGGTGCCTTCGACCGACTCTATGCCGAGCAGGTCGCGAAGGCCGCTCAACAGGGCGCTCGACTTGTGGTCACGCCGGAGGCTGCCTTTGCCGTCTACGACGACCCTGCCCGCGATCCGTTCGCGACCCAGTTGGAACTGGCGCGCGAGCACAGCGTATACCTGGCACTCGGTTACCTTGATACGAAGTCGCGGGAGAATCGCGTCGCCTTCATCGGTCCGACCGAAGGTGTCATGACCCGCTACGCCAAGGTCCATCTGACGCCCTTTGAAAGCAACCCCGCGGGCACCGGGCGGCTTGTGCTGGTCACGGTCGACGGCATCTCCGTGGGGGCGATGATCTGTCACGATGATAACTTCACGGATATTTCGCGCCGCTACGGCCGGAAGGCGACGGATGTCGTAGTCGTGCCTACCGAAGACTGGGGGCCGGTTCACAAAGCCCACTTCCAGAGTAGTATCCACCGCGCCATCGAATCCCGCTACGCTATCGTCCGGGCCGCCTGCAACGGCATCAGCGCCATCATCTCGCCGAAGGGCAAGAGGCTGGCCGTCAGCGATCACTTGCGCAACGGCCCCAACCTTCTCGTTGCCGAAGTCCCGGTCTACACCACGCGGACGATTTTCAGTCGCTTCGGCCAGTGGTTCATATTATCTTGTGTCATCCTGCTTGTCGCGCGCACCGTGACTCAGTGGCAGGCTCGTGGGCACAGAACCAGGGCAAAACAAGCTGCTACACTGTGATTAAAGGGTATCTCCGGTGAACGTAAAGGCAAAGATGGGCGTCTTATCGGCAATCAGTCTTCTGCTGCTGAGCGTACTTCTATACGCAGGGCGAGGGGACGCACAAAACGCTCGCAGGCCGGCTGACGATAAGGAGCTGGAGTACTGGTTGCAGAATATGGTTTGGCATCACCGGTTTACACACGAAGAGATACGGGCGGCTACCGGTCTGAGCGGAGATGAAATCACCGCTGCGCTAAGCAGATTCGAGATTCGGCCGGAGAACAGGCCGGACCGGCCCGAGGATGCAGCGCTGTTGGTGCTGCCCTATCCGGGCGGACGGCATCCACGGATTGGATTCTTGGAGGGTGCAATTGATCCACAGCGGGAAACAAAATTCAGTGTCTTCACGCCATGGGACCCGAACAGCTATGTCGTGGTGGACCTGCCGGAAGCAATCTGGTCCAATCTGGGGCTGACGTATCTGGCGCACACCCACATTGATACGATATGGACAGAGCAGGGCATTGTTCTGCCGAAGCTGGAGTGGAATCGTCGGCCTGATGGGACACTGGATGTTGAGCGGCGGCTTCCCAACGGGATTGTATTCGGCGCAAAAGTGCAGCCGAGCCGCGAGGCGGTGCGGATGAAGATGTGGCTCAAGAACGGCACGGATCAGCGCCTCACCGACCTGCGGGTCCAGATTTGCGTCCTACCGAAAATGGCGAAGGGCTTTTCTCAGCAGACGAATGAGAATAAAGTCTTAGCAGCACCTTATGCGGCCTGCAGAAGCATCGACGGCAAGCGTTGGATAATCACCGCGTGGGAGAACTGCCATCGTGTCTGGGCCAATGAGCAATGTCCGTGCTTTCACTCGGATCCGCAGTTTCCGGATTTACAGCCCGGCCAATCGGCAAAGCTGCACGGCCGGCTGTCCTTCTACGAAGGCACACACATCAAAGCGGAATTTAGAAGAATCGAACAAAGTGATTGATAAAAGAAGATGGAATTGTTCGTAAAAGGAGGTCACAAGATGGGAAAATTTAGTAAAAGCATTTTGGCGGCGATGATAATGTCGGTTCTTACGGCAAATTCTCTTTGGTCGGCGCCACAGAAAATCAGGACGCTCGAAATTGGTGAAAGAGCGGTCGACTTCAATCTTGTCGGAGTCGACGGGCGAACATACCGCCTGGCGGATTTCGCAGAGGCGGATGTCCTGGTAGTGGTCTTTACCTGCAACCACTGCCCCACCGCCCAGGCATACGAGGACAGGCTCAAAAAGCTGGTAGCCGATTACGAACGCAAAGGCGTCGCCGTGGTGGCCATTTCGCCGAACGACCCAAAGGCACTGCGTCTGGATGAGCTGGGCTACACGGATTTAGGCGACTCGTTTGCCGAGATGAAAATCCGTGCGAAAGACAAAGAATTCAATTTTCCGTATCTTTACGACGGTGACGAGCAGAAAGTCGCGCGTGCTTACGGCTGCGTTGCCACGCCGCATGTATTTGTTTTCGACAAGCAGCGCAAGCTGGGATACGTAGGTCGATTCGATGACGCGGACAATCCAAAAAAGGTCAAGTCTCACGATGCCCGCAACGCGATCGAGGCACTGCTTGCCGGCAGAGAAGTCCCTGTTGACAAGACGCGGGCATTTGGCTGCTCTGTGAAGTGGTCAAGTAAACGCGACTCGGTAGAAGAGGCCCGGCAGCGTTGGGCCAACGAAAAAGTTTTCATTGCCATGATCGACGCGGACGGGATACGACAAATCATCAAGAACGATTCAGACAAATTGCGGCTGGTCAACATCTGGGCAACGTGGTGCGGAGCGTGCACAGCGGAATTCGAAGAGCTTGTCACCATCCACCGAATGTATCGCCGACGGGATTTCGAACTGGTTAGCATCAGTGCGGATTCGCCTCACAGAAAAGACACGGTACTATCTTTCCTGAAAAAACAGCAGGCATCGTGCACAAATTTCCTGTTTAACTCAGAAGACAAATATGAGCTCGTCGAGGCGGTGGGAAAAGAATCGTTTGCGGGTATTCCGTGCACGCTTCTGATTAAGCCGGGCGGCGAGATTATCTACAAACATTTGGGTATCATGGACCCGCTGGAGCTGAAAAAGGCCATCGTCGAGTACCTGGGACGGCATTACTTCTAAATGATGCAGCGCGGATCTGTCTTCTCGTCAAATACAGCAGTATGAAGTGCGCGGGAGAGAAACCATGTGGCATTGGACACACAGAGGCTCGATGCCGGTCTTGGCCGCTGTGATGTTTATAGTTTGTGCAGCCCCGGCGCCGGGCCAAAAGAGCAAGTCGCCGTTGGATGAGCTGCCGCCCCACATAAAGCGGGTGACGTATTTCGGTCAGCGGGCGGATTGGTCGCACGACGGCCAGCGCATACTGTTCATCGAAAAGACCTTTGGTGACGTGTACGAAATAGAATTGCACACAAAGACCATTCGTCCGATGACCCACCACTTCTTTCACGAGGGTTATACGCGGGCACTATATCTTGCGAACGGCGATATACTTCTCTCCGGTGCACGCCAGTTCGATGCCGATGATCCGTGGCCGAGCCGAAGTGAGAAAAACGCCGAGCTGTGGGTTTTGAAGAAGGACCTTTCCGGGCCAGCCGTACCTTTGGGCGAGAAGTGTTCGGAAGGCCCGGCTGTGTCACGCAAGCACATGCGAATTGCTTGGACCCAGCGCGGGGCATTCTATATGGCACGTATCGTCTACGAAAACGGTAAGCCGCGATTTGCGAGCAAGAAAAAGATTCTGGACGGGAAAGACTTGCCCTTTGAGTGTGGTCTGGAAACGCAAAACTTTCGTCCGCCTGATGAAGGAGAGCTGATATTCAGCGCCTACGGCTATCAGGGCACGGAAGTCATGGGCCTGAATATCGCAACGGGCAAGGTGGTGAACTATTCACAAGCGCTGAACCAGTATGATGAGCCGGAAGGCATTTTTCCCGATGGCAAGTTTACGCTGGTTGAGTGCGATAGGCACAACAGAAAGGGTCCACGGTATGTAGACATCTATAAGCTCGCCCTGGATGGCTCAGGCAAAACGGAGAGGCTGACGTTTTTTAGCGACTACCCCGGCTACAAGGCCTCCAATCCGGTCGTCAGCGACGATGGCCGATTCATCGCATTTCAATTTGCCAGGCGCGGAGATCCCGCCGGTGTCGGACGAGGCATTTTGATCTTCGATCTGAAGATGTACGAACGGGTGCAAAAAGCTGGAGTCAAATAGAGACAAGAATCCAAAAGCTGGCCTGTCCAATTGAAAATAGGGATTGCAATTGAACGGATTTCCACGTAGATTAGCCCATCCGGTTGGGCACGTAAGTGGTGCCCGATTCATAACTTGTCGTTGGGCTCGGAAAGACACGGATTTCGTGAAGTAGAGAAGAGATGATGGCAGACAGTAAGCCAACAAGGGACGAAGCCTTTGCGCTGCTGAAAGAGTACAACAAGAATGAAGGCTTGATTAAGCACGGTCTGGCGGTAGAAGCAGTGATGCGGTACTGTGCTCGTAAGCGCGGTGAAGACGCGGAGAAATGGGGCGTCATCGGATTGATCCATGATCTGGACTACGAGCAGTTCCCCGACCAGCATTGCCACAAGACGGCGGAAATACTACGAGACCACAACTGGCCCGAGGATTACATCCATGCGGTGATGTCCCACGCCTGGGGCATCTGCACCGATGTGGAACCGGAAAGTGACATGGAGAAAATCCTGTACGCGATCGATGAGCTCACCGGACTGGTCGTGGCCACGGCGCTCGTTCGCCCAAGCAAAAGCGTCATGGATATGAAGCCGAAGTCCGTCAAAAAGAAGTGGAAGGACAAATCCTTCGCCGCAGGCGTGAACCGGGAAGTCATCGAAAAAGGCGCTGCCATGCTTGGCGTAGAATTGAGTGAGCTTATCGAAGATACGATTATGGGCATGCGTGAAGTCGCTGAGGAAATCGGTCTAAAAAGTAGTCCGGAAATATTGGGATAAGCCCTTTGGTTTTGATGGCCTTCTTTTTTGCACCAAGAGATTGGTGGGAGACAAGCTATGAGCAAAGAACGGTTTGTAATGTTCGGTGCAACTGGGTGCCTCGTTGCTCTTGGGCTATTGCTTTTCTGGCAATGGGTTTTCATGCGCTTCTGGTTATATCACAGCCAGAATCGTAACCTCAATCCAGACGACTATGATGTTCTTGTCCTCACCTCGAGCGAGTACGAACAATTTGGAAACCCCGAAGTTCGACAGGTATCTTTCGCCAACGCATCACAAAGGTTTGTTAAGGCCGCAGATCGAGATTGGGAAGACAAAGCAGAATCAAGGTACAAACCGGTGTATGACGGGAAATACTATGTTGAGGTTACAACAAAGGGCACAGCCCATGTCTTGGTTCACTGGTATGGGAGTTTTGTGCCTGCCGCGGTATTTTCGGTGGCTGCGCTGCTGTTGCTTATAGTGTATCATCAGAAAGAGAGGACTCAAGGATAAAAGGTCAAGTCGTCTGAAACCAAAGCTCTTGTTTTTCCTGACTTGCCTCTGCGTATTGCGCAGAGCATGAAATAGACACTGCAATTAACGAGAGAAGTGTATGGTGGATGTAGCAAGAAGCTGCAACCGGTTGAGAGTTGCCCTCGGCTGGTATATTTGCATCTCTTTCTTGGTCGGTGGTTGCGGAGACAGCGACAATCCGGGCGTGAACGACGACAGAACAGGTCGCGCAAAGATACTCCAACAGGCAGCACTTCCGGGAGTGTTGGTGGTCGGCGATGAGACCGTCACGGCTGAACAGGTAATCCAGGCGCCAATTGAACAGGAAGGTGAGGTGATCGCACTTGCAGAGCACTTCAAGCCCCTGGCGCAGACCACCGACCTTGCGCAATTCAAGGAATGGGCACGACCACAGGTCGAAGAAATGGTGATGACAGAAGTCAGGAGCATCCTTTTATACAGGAAGGCGAGGCTGGAGGCAGGTGATCAGCTCGATGAGGCTCTGGAAAAAGCTGCCGAGCAGGAGTGGCGAAAATTTGTCCTGCGCTTCGGGGGCGACGAGGCCAAAGCCGAGGAGTCCCTCAGAGAGAACGGCATGGACCGAAAGGAATTCAAGGAACAGCGAAAAAGGATGATCTTAACGCAATCGTACGTGTCGGCAAGGATGCCCGGCAACAGGCCGATCACCCACCGGGAACTGTTGGACTGCTACAATCGGATGAAGGATGAGTTTTTTCGTACACCGGCAAGATTGCAGTTTCAACTGATTGATATCCAGCCCGCGAAGTTGGAGCTGAACCAGGCCGGCCAAGACCCCTTTCGGCAAGCAAGAGAACTGGCCAACGAATTAGTTAAACAACTCAAAGCGGGCGAGGATTTCGGCAAGCTGGCCAAGCAATATTCGCACGGGCACCGGCGAGAGTTTGAGGGGTTGTGGAAGCCTATGCAGCCGGACTCCTTGGCCAAACCGTACGATGTGTTGGCGGAGGCGGCTGAGGAGATTGAGCCCGGCCAGATCGCGAGCCCCATTGAGACTGAGGGACATGTCTTTATCATGAAACTTATAGAGAGCCGACCTGAAAGCTACAAACCCTTCGAAGAGGTACAAAGGGAACTGCAAACGGAAACCATCCGCCGACGTCGCGAGCAGGCGTTTGATGAGATTAAAGCAGATTTGGCTGAACAAGCAGAGTTGGGCCGGATGGACGAATTTGTGGATTACTGCCTGGAGAGACTGTATAGACTGGGCAGAAAGACGCCTGGAAATTCAATGAGGTGAATTATGGCAAACGCAAAGATCCTAATTGTTGATGATGATCCTGATTTGACACACGCGTTGAAAACGACACTCGAGAGCAGGCAATATGCTGTGGTCACCGCCAGTGACCGCCCGGAAGGGATGCAAAAGCTAAAAAGCGAGAAACCTGATTTGCTCATACTGGATGTGGTGATGGCCACATGGACCGACGGTTTCGATATGTCCAGGGAGATCAAGACGGACCCGCAGTTCAAAGACATGCCTATTCTCATGTTGACGGCGGTGAAAGATAGGACCGGGATGGATTTCAAATCAGCGGCCGGCGACCCGGATTGGCTGCCGGTGGACGCATTTCTGGATAAGCCCGTCGAGCCGGATGTCTTGCTGGCCGAGGTGGGAAAACTCCTGCCCAAAAAAGCCTGATATGGAACCGACGCCACAGATCGCAAGGCTCGTGAAGCGAGCGCGCTGGCTCATCAACCTGCGATGGATAGCCATCGTCGGCGTGGTTGTAGCCACATTTTTCGCTCACACCATTATGGGTGTCGCTGTACAGGATGTCCCTTTGTATTGTATTGCGGCTGCGCTTGTTTTACACAATATCATCGCTTTACTGCTGTTGACCGGAATTGTAAGAAGCGGTAAGGGCAACGTTGCTGCTCGCATCAAGAAAGTCATCAATTACCAAATTTCCATTGACCTTGTGACCTTGACCGTTCTTCTGCATTTTTCCGGCGGCATCGAAAGCCCGATTGTCATCTACTTCGTATTCCACATGATCATCGCCAGCATTCTATTGAGCGTATGGGAGAGTTACCTGCAGGCGACATTGGCTGTCGTCCTGATAAGTCTGCTGGCGGCGCTGGAGTACAAAGGAATCATCCCGCACTATTGCCTAAAAGGCTTTCTTGCGTGCAACATGCAGGTCGGTGGAGCTTTTTATGTCGCCGGGATTGTATTTATTCTTTCAACGACTTTGTACCTGGTGGTCTACATGACCAGCTCCATCTCCACACAGCTACGCAAGCAAGAAGAAACTTGTCGCCAGGCTTATCTACAGCTCCAACGGAAAGACCGTATCAAAGACGAGTACGTCTTGCGCATGACGCACGATATCAAAGGCCATTGCGCTGCGATACAAAGCTGTCTCGCGGTGCTGGTTAAGAATTTGGCTGGTCCGCTCAATGAGCAACAGGCCGATTTTGTACATCGAGCACACGATCGCACCAGAAAACTGACCGCTTTTGTGCGTGCTTTGTTGCGACTGACGCAAATACGCCTCACCACCAAGTTCGAAATGCAGACTTTCTCTTTGAGGCAAGCCCTATCCGCTGCTGTTGAGGCGGTCAGGTCAAAGGCCGAGGACAAGGCAGTGTCCCTAAACGCCGACATTGAGCCTTCCGTTGACGAAGCCTTCGGCGATCACTTTTCCATTGAAGAGACAATCACGAATCTGCTGCTCAATGCGGTCAAATACACGCCTGCAGAAGGTAGCATCCGAGTAGACGCCAAAGATAATGGCGATGCGATCCTGGTGGAGATAGCCGACACCGGGATCGGAATACCCGCAAGCGAAGTCGATAAGGTCTTCGAGGAATTCTTCAGGGCGAGCAACGCCAGAAAAGTGGAAAGAGACGGCACGGGCCTGGGCCTTTCCATGGCTAAGCAAACCATCCAGAGACATGGAGGTGACATTTGGGTGCAAAGCCGCGAAGGAGTCGGCACCACGATCAGTTTTACACTGCCCAAACAGCCTCTTGAAGAAACGCAACAGGAAGCCGAGGCCGTTGATCAAACAGCGTGCCCGAGTTGAGTCAGTATAAGCCTTTGGCAAATGAGCCGCGAGATCACAATGTAACCGGCTGGAGCTGGTGTCACAGATGGAAATCATCGCACATGGAATAGACTTGGTGGATTGCCCACGGATAGAGCAGATGGTTCAGCGGCATGGCCGGCGCTTTGTCGAACGGGTCTTTACCGCCGCCGAACAGAAGTATGCCCGGGCGAACAAGAATTCTACAGAGAAATTAGCCGGCCGTTTTGCAGCGAAAGAGGCTATCCTGAAACTCATGGGGACCGGCTGGCGGGGCAAAATCGCCTGGACGGACATCGAAATCGTCAACAACGCCAGCGGACAGCCGGAGGTGACGCTCACCGGCGAAGTAAAGAAAATCGCAGACAAGCTCGGCATCAAGCACATAAGCGTGAGTATTACCCACACCGCCAATTTTGTGATCGCTTCAGCAGTGGCGCTCGTCTCGGCGAAGGCCAAGCCGTAGCAGGACTGACGAAAAAAGAATAGCCAGTTAAATCCGAAATTCTAATGTCGAAATCCGAAACAATATCAGATGACCAAAATTCGAAGCCTCAAACAAAGTGCCGTTGTTGCTTTGTGAGTTGTTTTGGTAATTTGTATTTCGAACATTTGGATTTGTTTCGGATTTCGGATTTAGTGCTTCGGGTTTTACATTATATCAAAGCCCGCTACGAATAGCATTATGCCTAACATAATGAAAGATAATTGTGTCGACTGTATTGTCATCGGTGCGGGTCACGCCGGCGTTGAGGCCGCTCATGCCGCTGCCAAAATCGGCGCCAAAACATGCCTGATAACCATCAGCAAAAACACCATAGCCAAGATGAGCTGCAATCCAGCTATAGGCGGTCTGGGCAAGGGGCAGATCGCGCGCGAGGTCGACGCTCTTGGTGGTCTAATGGGCCTGGCGGCCGATTCAGCAGGCATCCAGTTTCGTACGCTAAACCGCTCCAAGGGTCCGGCGGTGCGCTCCCCGCGGGCGCAAACCGATAGGGGCAAGTACCACGAGTTTATGCGAGAAGCGCTGCAGCAGACTCCCAACCTGAGCATCGTGGAGGCGGCAGCAACAGAGATCGCGACGGAAGGCGGCAAGGTGTGTGCCGTAGGCTGCAAAGACGGCTCGGCGTATCGAACGCCGACCGTGGTGGTGACGCCGGGGACATTTCTCGGCGGGATGATGTATATCGGCAGCGAGAAATGGGCAGGCGGCAGGCTCGATGAGCCGCCCAGCGTTGAGCTTTCCGAAAGTCTGCGAAGGCTGGGGCTGCAACTGGGTCGCATGGCCACGGACACCACGCCCAGACTGGATGCCAAAACCGTGGACGTGGGCAAGCTGCAGGTCCAGCCCGGCGATGATCCGCCAACGCCGTTTTCATTTATGAATGACAGGATCGACCGCCCCCAGGTTCCGTGCTGGATTACGTACACCAACGAGGGCATACACAAGCTGCTCCGCGACAATCTGCATCGGGCTCCGCTTTCTTCCGGCCAGATTACCGGAGCCGATCCGCGCTATTGCCCGAGCCTTGAAAGTAAAGTGGTGCGCTTCGCCGATAAGAAGCAGCACCGCATCTTCTTGGAGCCGGAGGAGGAAGAAATCAAAACGATTTACTGCAACGGCATTTTCACCTCCATGCCGAAAGATGTTCAGGAGCAGTTGCTCCGGATGCTGCCGGGGACCGAAAATGCCCGAATCATCTATTACGCTTATGCGATCGAGTACGATTATTGCCCGCCAATTCAACTGTATGCGAGTTTGGAAACCAAGAAGATATCCGGGCTGTTTCTGGCAGGACAAATCAACGGCACGAGCGGCTATGAAGAGGCGGCCGGACAGGGCATTATGGCCGGAATCAATGCAGCCAGAAAGGTCCAGGGCAAGGAGCCTGTGGTTCTGGGTAGACACCAGGGCTATATCGGTGTGCTTATCGACGACCTGCTGACTAAAGGAATTGGCGAAGGAATGGGCATACTGAATGAGCCTTACCGAATGTTCACCTCGCGGGCTGAGTACCGGCTTTCGCTGCGAGCCGACAACGCGGACCGAAGGCTGACGTCCATCGGCAGAGAAATAGGCCTCGTGGACGCCAAGCGCTATGACAAATTCCAGAAGAAGCTGCGAGCCATCGAGCAACTCGAGAGCTATCTGCAAAGCACACGCTGGCAGGGCCTGAGTTTATGGGAGCACCTGCGTAAACCCGAGAAAACTCGAAATGCGAAATGCGAAATTCAAGATTGGGCCGGAGGCTCGTATGATGACGATGTATTGCAGGCGGCAAGCATCGATGCTAAGTATGAGGGTTACTTGGCTAAGCAAGACCGCCTGGTGAGCAATCTAACTGCTCTCGACGGCAAAAAGATCCCGCCGGATCTGAACTACCACCTGATCGCTCACCTTCGCGGCGAGGCCAAAGAAAAGCTCTCGATGTTTCAGCCGGCCACCCTGGGCCAGGCCTCCCGGATAAGCGGCATCACTCCTGCCGACATCACAGTCATTCAGATTCATCTAAAGAAACGCACCTCGCATCGGGCCGGCGCATAAAGGGCAAATCCCCTTACAAACGGGGTTTTACGGGTTCTCAGGCCCTTTGGCAGCGCAAAAAGAAGGTGCGGAAAAAAATTTTTCAAAAAAGTTTGTTTTCTTTGTTGACACCTTGTACAGATGTACGATATTGTAGTTGTACGTTTGTACAATACATTTGTAAAAGGAGGATAGAATGACGCGAAAAAAAATGCCGTCCCTAAGCCCGTCGGAGACCGAGATTTTACGGCTGGTCTGGCAACTGGATAAGGCCACCGTCCAGGATGTGTGCGACAATCTGCCTTCGGCGCGGAAAATCGCCTACGCCACGGTGCAAACGCTGCTACGCCGGCTGGAGAAAAAGGGCTACGTCAAACACCGCATCCGGGGCAAAGCGCACGTGTTTTTCGCCGCCGTCAAACCGGACGCCGTGATCAAGAGGTCGGTGGGCGATTTCCTGGACAGGCTGTTCGGCGGCGATCCCATCCCGCTCATGCAGTATTTGGCCGAACATGGCAAAATCGACGCCCAGGACGTCGAAAAACTAAAGGAATTGATCGATAAGAAATAGTCACATTTTTCTGCGGAGAGAAAAAATGCAAGACTACCTTACTCAACTCATGGATTATCTGCTGCGTCAAAGCTGGCAAATAGCGGTGTTGGTATTGCTGATAGCGGCGGTCTCGTGGCTGCTACGAAACAGGAGCGCACATACTCGCTATCTGCTCTGGCTGATTGTCTTGGCTAAATGCCTTGTGCCTCCCTTCCTGGCCATACCTCTGCCCGTGCTGCCGCACGAACAGCCAGGTGAGCCCGTTTCCACTGCTCCGCTTCTCATTCCGGCCGGGACATTTGAGCGGGACTACATGACAGCACTTGAATTCTCTGAATTGTATTCGCACCCGGTGCAAAGCGGGCCCGCTCCAAGCACCATCCAAGAACCATCGAAACCAGCGTTGCGCCCAACGCTGACTGCCCGGCAACGGCTCGGACTGGTCTGGATCGCGGGAGTCATCGTATTCACTCTTGCGGCAAGTACCAAGGCCCTGCGCACCATCTTGTGGCTGCGGCGCAAACGCAAACCCCTTCCGGACAAATTGCAGGCCGATATTGAAAAGCTCTTTGAAGGCAAGGGCTTCGGAACCTTCCCGAAGGTCTGGCTGATCCGCGGCATAGGCCAGCCGTTTGTCTGGGGCTTGATGCGCGGCAGCATCTATCTGCCCGCCCATTTCGTCAGACTCGATAATGCCGGGCATCGCAGAGATGTTTTGGGGCACGAACTAAGCCACGTCCTGCGTCGTGACGCCGCCGTGAATGTGCTGCAGATCGGCGCCCAGGCGATATTCTGGTTTCATCCGTTTGTCTGGTGGGCGAACAAAAAGATCCGAGCTGAGCGCGAAAAGTGCTGCGACGAGATGGCCATTTCCCGCCTCGGCGCCCAGGCCAAAAGCTACAGCGCCGCCATACTGAACACGCTGATTGCCGATTGCAGATCAACCCGGCCGGTTCCATCTTTAGCGATAGCCGGTCCAGTAAAGAATATTGAAGAAAGGATAAAGACAATCATGAAACCCGGAAAGAGATTCTACAAGAACCCAAGTTTAGTGGGCGGCTTCGCCGTGCTGTTGGTGGCCCTCTTAACGGTCCCAACCGCACTGGTACTGACCGCTCGCGCGGAAAAAGCCAATCCTGCCACTGAGCAGTTGGCAGAGAACAGCGCAGACGTGTCAGAGCTGGCAGACTCTGACCAAAATAGCGCCGCCGGTGCGGACAAACCCGCCATTCCCGAAGCGAATCTGCAAATTCCGGACGATTTGAAGCCTTGCGCAGAGCGTTTGCGAACCATTTACGATGCCTTGAAGCGATATGAAAAGGACAAAGGCAGTCTACCCGACTGGCTGTCGGAGCTTGTGCCCGACTATCTGCGCGCCGAGTTGCTCATCTGGCCGGAGGACGGTCCTCGGTCAACACCACTTGCTGCCGAGCCGCACCTGCCCTGCAGCTTCGGCTACCAGTACTCCAGCTCACTGTCGCTGCCCGAAGGCCAGATGTCGTACCGCGAGTTTAAGGACCAAGAGAGAAAGGTCTGGGGTGATGTCGTACCCCTCGTGCGATACTACATCGGCAAGCAATGTCTCAACGTGTCGTTCGACGGGCGAATCTATATGAGCACAACGACGTGGGAAAGGGAAATTCAGCCGCAGCCCGGCGCACCCGAGCTATTGATATTAAAAGAAGTATCCGTACCAGCTTCGTCCGGAACGGCGCAGGTCCAGCCGGGGACCCGGCCGTGGGGACCGGAACAGGCGACCGGTGCTCCTGATACCCATCCTGCCGGGGACTCTCCAACAGCCTGGGCCCCTCTGGAGCCGGATGCAGGGCGAGAGTGGCTGAGGGTCGGCTTTCAAAGAGCCGTCAATATTGCTGAGGTACGCGTGAGGGAAAGCTTTAATCCGGGAGCGATTATTCAGGTTTTGGCAGTCTCGGAAGATGACCAACTGCACGTCGTATTGTGGCACGGGCAAGACCCGACTACGGAAGCTCCCGCAGATTTCGTGCTCAAGCCGGACGCGGATATTGTCTCCAAGTCAGTCGAAATCCATCTGGATACGAGAGACAAAGGAGGCTTCAATGAAATCGATGCGGTACAGCTCGTTGGCAAGGACGGCAGCAGACAGTGGGCATCCCATGCTACGGCAAGCTCCACGTACGCAACACAAGTCACAGGGCACGGGACAGTCGCGGCTGGTGCGAGCCGGGCTGCTGCGCCGCCTGCAACAGCAACCCGGGGAGCCACCGCGAAAGGTCAGGCATTGGCCTTTGACGATTTCGGTGGCAAATTCAGCCTTGACTGGGACATAGTTCACCGTGATCCGTCCCACTACTCGCTGACAAAGAATCCTGGCACGCTGACAATCACAACGCAAAACGGCCACTTCAAGGAAGCCAGCGCAGACTACAAAAACTTATTCCTCATAGATACGCCGGTGCCACAGGGCGAAGATTTTCAGATCACCACCTGCCTGTCGGGTTTTCGCCCTCTGCAAGCATACAATCAGGCGGGCCTGATCTGCTGGGACGATGAGGACAACTACCTGCAGTGGATTTTCCAGAAGATGAGGCGACGGGGCCTTAGGTTCGCCGCCGGCGTAGAGGCCGCCGGTCCAACCCGATACACGTACGTTCCGGCCGGGGGACCTTTTGATAGACTATGGCTTCGGGTAACGAAGCGCGGCAGTTCCTACGAATGCGCATCAAGCACAGATGGTACGTCTTTCACGGTTCACACTGTCGAACAGTGGGGCGATGGATCGCCCAAGCAAATCGGTCTATTTGCTATCAACGGGTCGTTGACCAATCCGCCGGAAGTGGACGCATCGTTCGAATTCTTTGAAGTCAACTCCGTAGGTGCACAAGCGACCCCTACCATCGGGCCTAAATACAGAATTATCTCGCCAGATCATAGACAGACGCCTTTAGCGGGGGCCGGCACACCAAAGTTCACCATTCCAGAAGCGAATCTGCAAATCCCCGACGACATGAGGGATTGCGCCGAGAAGCTGCGCATTATTCACGCGGCCCTAGTGAAGTATCAAGAGGACAAAGGTGGGATGCCCCACTGGCTGTCCGACCTGGTTCCAAATTACCTCGGCGCAGAGACGCTCTTCTGTCCTGACGACCCGAGCCACAGGACACGCTTTTGGCCGGATCCGAAGCTTCCTTGTAGCTACTGCTACGAGCTGAATCCGACAGAACTCCATCGCCGGCCCCCGTTTGACAAAACTATGTGTCATTACAAGACGCTTCAGCGGAGACTCTTCGGCGATGTAGTACCGATCGTTCGCTGTTTCCACCACGAGCGCGCCCTGAACCTCTCGTGGGACGGCCAGATTTACACGAGTGCAACTGTCTTTGAGAGGTTGTTCATCCCCAACTATAACCATGGTATGCTGTTTAAGGAACGTCCGGCCAAGCCCAGAGCGCCCGATGAGGTGACGTATGAGAGTGACCTGGAGGCATTCTTCCAGGAGATGGATAGAACGCATCCTTTTTTCGAGCTCAAGGGAATTCGCGATGATTGGGAAAGTACAAAGAAGCGTTTGCGAGAGGAAGTAAAAAATTGTGAATCCGATGAGAAGTTCCTGGAGATTGTGACAGATGCGGTGATGTGCCTTCGCGATTCACACATGTGGTTTAGAAGTACAAGAGTTCCACCTCCACAACGGCCGCCCAGGTACTGTCCCGGTATCTGCTTTTGGCCGGCAACGAATCAACGGGTCATAATCGCGCACAGTCGAGAAGAGCTCGACCCCGACCTCAAGGCCGGCACCATTGTCACAAGAATAGATGGACGAGACGCCCGGCAATACCTGGAGGAGCATGCAAAGGCCCGCTGGGCCGAGGGCGGCATATCCGGCCCGCAACGAGCACGACTTTTCGCGTACCGCATGGCGCTGCGCGGCGAAGAGAAAGGCGAAAAGCACACCATCACGATCCTCGCGGACGGCAAAGAGCGGGACATCGAGCTGACCTCGGACGTGGAGGCCCGAGGCTGGGCACACTTCTATAACCTTCCCAAAGACATGACGCAGGTCGGCCGGTCTTGCTGGTATAGGATGCTGCCCAGCGGAGCCGGTTATATCTACCTGCGCCGCGTCGATAACAGCACCGGGCCAGGTCTGAAAGAGGCATTCGCGAAATATCCCGACGCCAAGGGCTGGATCATCGACCTGCGGGGAAACGGCGGAGGCGGCTACGACCACGCGTTGCATGAAGCCTTGCAGCAGCTACCTCGTCCGTTGGCCGTCCTTATTGATGCGGGGTGCACGTCCGCCGGGGAAACGCTTGCGCGGGATTTCGTGCGGCATGGGGACGCCCGGCTGTTCGGCTCAAAAACGGCCGGTTCCTCCAGCGCAAAACGAACGTGGACGTTTCCCAGTGGAATCGCCTCGCTGTCGGTGCCGACGCGCAGCCGCTGGGGTATCGACGGGAACCCAATTGAGTTTCTCGGCATCGAACCGCACGTGAAGGTTGAAGCCGTGCCGGAAGAAGTCCAGAGGGGCCTGAACTCAGGCATTCTTCGGGCCCAGGAATACTTGGCCGAAGCAATATCTGCTCAGGCAAACAAGAGCAGGTCTGAATAGCCCGGCAGATGTGTGGATGAGTGAATGGGTCGAGCTGAGCCCTCATCTACCCATTTACTTCCGTCGCCGCTTTGACTGCATCGGCAAGTTTGAGCGTGCCTTCGTAGAGGCTTCGGCCGATGATCACGGCTGCGGCGCCCAATTCGGCCAGTTTTTTGATCTCGTCAATCTTAGTCACACCGCCGGAAGCGATAGCCGGCAGCTCGACCGCGTCGATTAGTGCCTTGGTTCTCTCGAAGTTCGGCCCGGCCATCATGCCGTCTTTGGTGATGTCGGTGTAGATGATGGCTGCCAACGGCAACGCGGCGGCCCTTTTTGCAAAGTCCAGCAGAAGTTCGGGGCTTTCCTGTGTCCAGCCGTGTGTGGCGACCTTGGAGCCGCGAGCGTCCAGGCCCAGCGCGACCTTGCGTGGGAATTTGCCCGCCATCTTACTAAACCACTCAAAATCCGCCACCGCCTTGGTGCCGATGATCACTCGCTCGACCCCGATATCAAACAGTTGCCGAATGGAGTCCTCATCCCGCAGGCCGCCGCCCACTTCGATTCTGAGCTTCCCAAGTGCGGCGATGGCCGATATGGCGTCGGTGTTGACAGGTTTACCGACTTTGGCACCTTCCAGGTCTACGATGTGCAGCCATTTTGCCCCCTCGGAGATGAACTGCTTAGCCTGCTTGACCGGGTCCTCTTCGTAGGTTATCTGGCGGTGATACTGGCCCTGGACGAGCCGGACACATTTGCCTGTCACCAGGTCTATAGCCGGTATGATGTACATGGCCGAACCCCCGGAATTGCAGACCCGTGGTCTTGAGGATACCTGCCCAATTTCTGCGCTCGCTCTTACCGTTTCCATCGATAACTATTTATCGGCAAAAACCTCCCTCATGTATTAGCTATTCCTCGCAGAGATAGGCGCGGAGCAAACCTAACGCTACGTGACGGCTTATGATTCACGAGCGACGCTGAGGAGAAATAGACAAAGACAAGAGCGATAGCGGCAACTAAGGGCTGGAGCCTGTGAGCGGCCGAACTTTGTCCACGGTGAAGTATATCAAATGCTTCTTCGCCCCGCTGGACTTGCGTGTGCTGGGGCGTGTGGCTTTGATGGCTTCGATTTTGTGCGCATCTGTTTCTTCGCTGGTCTTTGTCAGATATAACCGCTGGCCGTGATAGCCTTCGCCGATCTCCACGAACAGATAAGCAGCCTTGGCGTTGGACTGTATATTCGCATAGCTGAGACGCTCGGCCATGCTGAAGGCTACTGTGTTTTCATCAATGACATAGGGACGGGCATAGATGGCGGCGTCCACGTTGCCTTGCGCATCGCTGGTCGCCAGAACACCCAGGCCCTCGGCGGTTTCAAAATACTCAGCCAGGCTCATAGTCGTCCTTTCCAGTGAGAATATCATCGAGGGCACATTGTACCGTTGCGTGCTCGAAATGAAAACCCGCTTGGAGCAATCTTTTGGGCAAGACCCTTTGTCCGGATAGAACTGTTTCCTGGGCCGTTTGGCCGAAGACCAGCCGCAGCACAAGGCCCGGCACGGCAAACCATGCGGGTCGATGCAGGACTTGGCCCAGAGTCTTGCAGAATTGTTTCATGGTCACCGGCTCCGGAGCGGTCAGATTAAAAACGCCGTGCAGGTTCTCGCTTTCCATCAGAAATCGTATCGCTGCGATCTCATCGTCAAGGCTTATCCACGAAAACCATTGTCTGCCGCTGCCCGGATGTCCGCCGAGATAATACCGAAACGGCTTGGCGATTTTGGGCAAAGCTCCCTCTTGCCGGCCTAAGACAACGCCACTACGAACGAGAACACATCGGACGCCGAGATGCTCGACCTTCATGGCGGAATTCTCTACACTTTGGCAGACGGTCGCGAGGAAGCCGTGGCCCGGGCGCGATTCCTCATCGAGCTGCTCATCCTGCTGTGGGCCGTAGTACCCCGTCGCGGAGGCCTGCACGAGCACCTTCGGCTTTGTGTCGGCCTGTCTTATGGCCTCGATTATCGCTGTTATGGCGTCCAGCCTGCTGTGCAGTATGCGACGTTTCTTCGCCGCGTTCCATCGGCCGGCGGCAATATTCTCGCCCGCCAGATTCACCACAGCCGTCGCGCCGTCAACTGCGCCCGCCCATCCGTAAGGCGCTTTAGCGTCCCATTGTACGGTCCCGGCTATTTGGCCCAGAGATCGGCGGGCCTTGTCTGCGTCACGCGATAGCGCGGTTATCTGATAATCTTTGTGCAGCTCGCGGCACAAAGCCTTTCCTATAAAGCCGGTCGCGCCCGCTATCACTACCCGCATAAACTCATGCTTCTCCCTGCTCTTCCAGTGCCCGGATTTTTTCGACATAAGCATCGGCGTCAAATTTTCTCTTCAGCCCGGCGGCGTTCATGTAACGAACCTTGCCGAACACCGGTCTCTCGCCCCACGCCCGGTCGTGCTTTCCGAAGCACCATGCGACACCGGCAAAGCCGTTCGGATCTCTTCCATCGAGCTCGTGCTTATTATTAAGATACAGCGCGATCTTGAATGCGGTTTGCGGGTTTTCGCTCCACTCGAGGATTTTCTTGCCCCAGTACATGCGCATGTAGCCGTGCATTTTGCCGGTGATGAGCATTTCCTTCTGGGCCGCGTTCCAGTACGGATCGTGTGTCTTTGCCGCTTCAAACTGTTTGCGCGAATACACATATTGCCTCTTGTCCCGCTCGTGGTCGCGCAAAGTAGCTCTGGCCCAGGTGGGAAGACACGCAAGTTTGTCGTAGTCTTCGTTGTAAAACACGAAGTTGTGGCTCAGCTCCCTGCGCACGATAAGCTCCTCAAGATACGCCTTCCCCGCAGCAGAAACGCCTTTGCTCGAGCGGGAAGCCTTTAGCACCTCCAGCGCGATATACAGAGCGGAAATCTGGCCGAAGTGCAGATAGGGGCTCATGTGTGAGACGCAATCGGCGGTAGGATCGTTGCGGAACTGCGAGAATTTGTCCAGCTTATCTCGCAGAAAGCTGCGCAGGAGTCGCTTGGCCTGGCCGGTGCCGCCGGTAAAGCCCGCGACTTTGCCGACGCTGCGGTCAACGTTCAGCTTTGACAAAGCGCTGTCGAGATTGTCGATATCAAGGCCGTCGAACTTCAAGCCGAGCGAATCCCGCTTGGGCCTTTCATGTTTGACGGGCATCAAGTAATAGTCGAGTTTCTTCGTTATGCGGGGCCGAAGCGTGCCTGCGGAAAAGTTCTCTTTATCTGAGGCCTCGTCCACCGGAACGCACAGATTCGTCTCGACTTCGTACAAAGGACACGCAATCGTTCGGGCGACGTTATCCCGCCATTTTCGCTGGATCCGGAGTTGTCCGCCATCCACAACGACCAGAGCAGCCTCTTCGGCAAGCTCCGCCGCGCCGGCATCGGGAGACGTATGCTGAATTACCATCTGCGTGCCCTTGCCGGCCAGAGCTGCTTTGACTTCCTTGAGACCTTCCAGCATAAAGTGGTAGTGCCGCAGGTTCGCCTCGGGCCAGTCTTCGGTTAGGCCGAAGAAAACAACGACCGGTTTCGCGAGTTCGTTTGCTCGGCGGATCGCATACTGCAGTCCGTGGTTGTACTCCGCTCTTTGCGCCGCCTGCATCCAGTACAGGACATATCGTCCGTCCCTGAGCGACCTGTCATTGAGGACCCTTATCCTTTCCGGCTGAATCATTTCCATCCCTGTCGCGCTACATACTGTCGATACGATGCAGAAAAGTAACCGATATTGGTGGGCAAGCAAAATTCAAGTTGCTTTGGCCAATTCCACCGCTATATTATAGTCTCAAATAGTACCATGCCAAAAAAGTTTTGAATCAGGAGAACGATGATGAACCGGACAACGTCTTTGGTAGGCACAAGATTCAGCGCGGCTGCCTTGCGTGTCAGCGCTATCTGTGCTCTAGTTTTGGGGGTTTTGGCGATGATTTCGATGATGGCCGGTTGCGGAGCTCCGGATAGCAGTTTGCATGGGCGCGGCCGCGGAAAGATACCTGTAATCTTTGACACCGATATCGGCGGGGATATTGACGACACGTGGGCGCTGGCACTGCTCGTACAGTCGCCTGAATTCGACGTGAAGCTGGTTACGACTGCCGTGGGGGACACCGCGGCCAAGGCAAACATCGTAGCCAAGTTCCTGGAGACCGTCGGTCGAACGGATATACCTATCGGCGTCGGAATACGACAGAACACAAATGGCCACCGGCAAGTTGCCTGGACGAAGGGCTACAGACTGTCCACGTATCCGGGCACCGTCTACCGGGACGGCGTACGAGCCATCACTGACACGATCATGAGGTCTTCCAAGCCGATCAAGGTGGTCGCGGTCGGGCCTTTGCCCAACATTGCCGCTGCACTTGAGCGTGAGCCTCGGATCGCTATGAAAGCGGAATTTGTCGGAATGCACGGCAGCGTCCGCAAAGGCTACGGCGGCAGTGAAAAGGTCAGTGCGGAATACAATGTCAGGGCCGACGCAAAAGCCGCCCAAAAGGTCTTCACAGCCCCGTGGAGTGTTACAATCACGCCTCTCGATACGTGCGGAATCGTCTACCTCAGAGGCGAGAAGTACCAGAAAGTGCTGCAAAGAGATAGCGCTTTGACTGAGGCATTGATTGCGAACTACCGTGCCTGGTTCAAACAGGGCATACTAAATCAGAACAAGGAGGTGAGTGAAAATGAGCTTCAAAAGCGAATGAATGAAAAGGTCAATTTTAGCAGCACCACACTGTACGACACTGTGGCGATTTATCTGGCCATGTCAACCGAACTGGTCCGGATGGAAAAGTTGCCAATCGTTGTCACTGACGAGGGCTACACCAAAATCGACGAAAGGGGCAGAGTCGTCAACTGCGCAACAGAGTGGAAAGATTTGGGTGCGTTTGAGGATTTTCTTGTGGCCAGATTGACGAAATAGAGAACATGGTATGGATTTCACTTCTTGCGATGAACGGTCGAAATGAGGACGTGATATGGCAGAAGACAAGGCAAAAATCACCGTAGTCGGCAGCTCGAATATGGATTTGGTGGTGAAGTCCGAAAGGATTCCCACCGTCGGCGAGACCATCTTGGGGGGCGATTTCATCATGGTGCCGGGAGGAAAGGGCGCGAACCAGGCGGTCGCCGCCGCCAAAGTAGGAGCCGACGTTTACTTCATTGCCAAGGTGGGCGATGATGTGTTTGGGGAACAATCACTGGCCAATTTCAAGAAAGAAGGCCTCAACACGAAGTACGTTGTGCAAACCAAAGAAGCCCCTTCCGGCGTAGCCCTGATCATGGTCGATGAAAAGGGCAACAACAGTATTGTGGTCGCGCCGGGCGCAAACCATAAGCTGTGCCCGGAAGATGTCACCAACGCCGAGCCGGATATCGCCTCCTG
>Ga0180433_10003084_pt1 | contig 24859 bp, 24 predicted proteins | sample SS_ome_8_FD_132980 | JGI IMG/M metagenome (GOLD analysis project Ga0180433, IMG submission 132980) | Hypersaline lake sediment archaeal communities from the Salton Sea, California, USA - SS_1_D_1 metaG | ecosystem: Environmental > Aquatic > Non-marine Saline and Alkaline > Hypersaline >... | reverse complement strand
TCCGAAGAGGTAGCCGAACAAGCTAAATTGCGACTCAGTTAGAAAGGCGCCAATCCAGAGCAGCACGATGCCAAAAATAAACGATTTGAGGTAAAACTTCCCGCGCGAGACGATGCTAAATACCACGCTTAATGCGGTGAGCACCCCGCCAAAGGTTAGACACAGCTCGCCGAACGCCGAAAAGGTAGCTCGGAGGGTAATGCTCACATTATACCTCAAGGTGGTTCCATAGATCGGGACGAGTACCACTAAAAACAGCAAGATTCCCATGAAGATCCATTGCAGCTTATGAGAGCGCCGTTTGCCTCCAACAATGATAATTCTCTCATTTTTTGTGTTATAGCGGCTCATTTTCTCAAGAAAGAAACTAATTTAGAATTAACTAATTGTATCGTTCACAATATTTAAAGAAAAAAAGGAAAATGCTTCCACAATACTTCCACCCCACAAATCATATATAGATAGAGTTCCCCTTTTCATCTATAAGACAATTTGTATTTTTATTATTTGTTCTCATACAATATTAGAGTGTGTTAGAATGGATCAGTGTCCTCGGTGCGGATCGTCGGATCTGCTAGAGTATAGTGACGTAGTGGAGTGTGGCGAGTGTCATTTGACTTTTCGCAAACGTTTTTTAGATACGATGGACGATGACGAGATACTGGCCGAAGAGGAGAAAAAAGCCTTTCTGGACGCGTTTCTTGAGGACGAGTGGTGAAGGTTAAACAATATAGCTTCTCGACTCTTACTGGAATATCCAAAAGACTATAAGAAAAGCGTGAACTCACCATGGTAATCATACTTTAAAGGAAAATATTTTTCGGATTTGGGCTTACACCTTAGTATTACGCTAATAACTAATTATATATAGTTGAATTCTCTCGTATCTCTTAGTTAGAAGGAAAGGAGTACATGATCCCTTCATATATCCCTAAGAAGGAAGGCATAGAATATATAACTTAAGATGACTAGCTAATATTGGAAAAAGACAAAAACATAAGGGGTAAGGACTATGAAAGGAATCATAAATGGATCTACGTTTCGCTATTTATTAAATAAAAAAAAATGATACGATCGTTTTTTCGTTTTTCCGTGGAAAACCTATTCCCTGTCTATTTTTTGAGGTTATAATTATGTGAATCTAATCGTTCTATTTTTGTCTAGATGATCTATAAACCTCTGTTCTAATAACTGTTTAAACTAAATAAGAAGTTATTCAGGCATGTAAAACTTGCATACAGCACATTGTTTAACCCTTAGTCGTTTTTCTGGGCTCAAAATTATGTAACGACTCAAAAACGCTCCACCACATTTAGGACAATTTTTTGCAAAATTTTCTTTGATAGAATTGAGTACTTGCTGAATGTTCTTTTCTAATTTTATAAGTTCATTGGCATTCTCGATTATTTTTCGAGCGGATCTCACACCAATCCCTCTAATCCATGCTAACTCTTCTGGTTTAGCGCTAGCAATCTGTTCAATAGACTTAACTCCTGCTTTAACTAAATTCACTGCGGCAACAGGGCCAATACCTCTCACACGTTCAATCTCATTTGACATTGGTATCATGATCCCTTTATTTTATATTGTTTTTCCGATCTTCCGTGCTATTTTTGACCTGATGGCTAAGCAACTATTCTATTAAACTATATTTTTTAATTATATATAGTAATAGGAATTCTAAAAAATAAAATTTAAGATGATAAAATAAAGGAAAAATAAAATAAATTTTTTATCTATTTTGATAAACTACGTCCAACGCCATAATACATTAAATATCCCCCAACTAAAGCTAGAATCAGCCCGATAAATCCCATGATTATTCGGAATGTTGCATTATTCAAGGTATTGGAAACAAAAATCCCATACATAAATACGGCTAAAGCAGAAAAACCATATATAAAGTATTTCCACTTTTTTTGTAGAACATCATCTTCAAACTTATTGTATACTTTTATGGATAGATAAAAAATTGGGATAACTGCTCCAATTGTCTCAACAAGGATTACATATAGGAAAAAGTATGGGCTCCAAACCGGTGACCAATTAGTTAACGCATTTATTTCTACACCATAGCCCGGTATGAAAAGTAAAAAAAACATTCCAAACATTGCGATGCCAAAAATAATTAAGACTAACAATTGCTTGGCAGTAGTAATTATTTTCTCGGATTTGAGTAAGATCAAATCAAACACCACGAGAAAGATTGGTGCATAAAAGATACCGAAGTTTGTCAGAAAATTAAGTATCAACACTATTTCAGGATTATCTATTGGGGCGTAAATAAAATTAATTAAATTACCAATTACTGCAGAAAGAAAGAAACCACTAAAAATCAAATTGAGCCGTTTTCTATCACGTTTTAGAATCTTATATGCTAGGAAGATAAAAAATGCAAATAATAAACCTTGGCCGAAATAGATGGTTATTATTCTTGGGAGGGTTAACGGAGAACTTTGATAAAAGGTCATCATATATCACTTTTTTTTTTAATAGTATTTGTTAATACTATCATATTCTATTAATTTAAATGCATTTAACAATTGGCTACGATATATAAAAAAACAGAGTTATGAACTTTTTTTCTATAGTTGTTTAACAACACCATAATAAATAAAATAGAGCGTTATAAGGCTAGGCAAGGATATAATTGACCATACCATACGAAAAGTGGGATCTGCGAATGCATTTGAAAAAGAAGTCCCATAATAAACAAAATAATACGCAAACATCCCAATTAGAAAGTATTTCCATTTTTTCTTAAGCTCGTGATGTTCAAATTTGACATAAAGTTTAATGGAATAAAATATAGTCGGAATTATTACTGATGTACAAATTAAAAAACTGTAAATCAAAAATGGCCAACTCCACTCTGGTTTCCAGTCTGTTGTTTCATTAATGATAATTCCGTTAGGAATAAATAAAAGCATCAATAATCCGATACTAAAGATTGTTAGAAGGAAGATTTGAATTTTTTTAGTAACAATGCTTTCTGATCTCATTAAAACAATTATGAAAATTAGTAGGAACATTAATGATAAGCAGAGAAAAAAGTAAGTGAGAAAATGTAGAATAAGCACAATGATTTCTATAAAAATGAAAGCGTATACGATGTTAATTATAACTCCAATGGTTGTTGATAAATAAAAACAGCTTAAAATCAAGCTTAATCCTTTTGCATCTCGCTTAAGAATCCGAAAAGCAATGTATAAAAAGAAAAATCCAATTAATCCTTGAACAAGAAAAATTTGGATAAATCTTGATATATCAATATGCTGCAAAAACAACTTTAAATCCCTTATAATTGATGTCTTATATTAACTTAACAATTAATATGATATATTTTTAATTCTATAAAATAATATACCTAAATAGAATTAATTAAATAAATAATTTGTGATGACAGAATCAAAAACGAAAGAAAAAGGAAAAACTAAGGAACCAGAAGTTTTAAAGATAATCGAGAAAGTAAAAGCTTCGGCTAATTATTGTTATAATTGCAATCGTTGTGTAACTGTTTGTCCAGTCGCGCATTTGGGAATATTTTCTCCACGAGACTTAATTAATGATATCTCTTATCTGAGTATTCAAGAAGCATTGGAAAGGAATAACATTTGGCAATGTCTTACTTGTGGCCAATGTTCAATTTATTGTCCTATGACTTCAGATAATGCCGGAGTAAGGATTCCCGAATTAGTTTTAGAGTTGAGAAAAGTTTTTGGTCAAGAAACTTCACAAATTGAAAAACTTATGATATGTGAGACTCATAATGGAGTATTTCCTTTAATTTCTCAAATAATGGCGGAAAATCCGCTCCCCCCTGATAAGTTGTCTTTTATAAGAGAATCTGATCTTAGAATCACAGATAAAGGTGATATTGCATATTTTGTGGGCTGTTTACCCTTAATGGAAGATATACTTCACGATTTAGATGTGAAATATACTAACAATGCTATTTCGGTAATTAGCTTGCTCAATGGGGCAGGTATTGCTCCCGTGGTTTTAAATGAAAAATGTTGCGGTCATGATATTTTGTGGTCTAAAGGTGATACTGAAACTTTCAAAAAGCTAGCGGAGTATAATGTTGATCTATATAGAAAAGCAGGTGTTAAAACCATTATCATTAGTTGTGCGGAGGGATATAGAACTTGGAAAATTGATTATCCAAAAATTATAGATGATTTTGACTTTGAAGTCTTACATTTTTCTGAATTTTTACTAAAGGAAAATCTACTTGATAATATACGATTTCCTCAAGAAGAAGAAATCCTTATAACCTATCACGATGCGTGTAGAATAGGTAGATTAGGGGGGAAACTGTATGATGCGCCTCGCAAACTCCTTACCAAAATTCCTGGAGTTAAATTAGTAGAGATGGAAAATATTAAGGACGATGCACAATGCTGTGGAGTCTCAGCATTTTCGTGCTGTACCGAATATACTCGTGTTATCAGGGAAAATCGCATCCAAGAAGCAGTAGACACTGGAGCAAAATATTTAGTCGTCCCTTGTCCTAAATGCCTTTCTCACTTCAACTGTTACTTACGTGAACCGAGTTTGGATGAGACACACCAACAACTAAAAGAGAAAATAAAAATCATAGATTTAGCTACATTTATCGGTCAGCGACTTTTTTTAGTTTAAAATAATTTTAAGCCTGCTTTAAAAGAGAGGTAAAATACTCCCATTCTTATTTATTTTATCCAGAGAAAAAATATGGTAAATGCATAATAAAAAGGTAAAAAGAAAATGATGGAATTTTATTATTTCTCGTTCCATTCTTGACCGCATCTTCCGCAACGATACTTTTTCCCAAAAACTCGCGGATAGTCATTAATTATATGAGATTTGTCAGTAGACTCATGAATCATATTTTTATTCTCTTCTCCGCAATTAGGACACTTTCGTCTTCCATCTGTTTTTTCTATCGTTAAAATATTGTTCCTTTCTTCTCCCATAATTGGTTTTTCATCTCGAATGTGTTAAGAATAAAATTAATTGACAAATGAATATAAAAAATCGAGTTTATTAAATCTTTTTATACCAAATCAGTAATTTGGATTTGATTTTTCTTTCAATAACAGCTCTTGCCCATAACTTTTGGCTTGATCGAGTAATTCGGGGTTGGAAGTCTGAAATCTTAACGATATATCGCTAAGAATTTTTTCCAATACTTCTTTGATATCGCCATTTTTATTTTGAATTTCATAACAATAGATGAAATTAAGTTGATTGGTTTTTTTTATTAAATTTAACCTATTAATCCTGAAATATTCCGAAGGTACTCCTTTCTCGAGATAATAAGAATCTACGCCTGCAAGTACAGTTAATCCTTGGAAGCTACATTTCTTTATAAATTCATTTAAAGTAAATGGTGTATAGTGCTTAATAGATTGGGTATCATAAATATCTATACTAATTATTAGAGCATCAAAATTTTTCAGTTTATTACTTTTTTCAATTAATTGATCTAAATGTTCTGCTATTACTAATTTAATTTTAAAAGGTATTTCTTGATGAAGTACTAAATATTCATTTACATTCTTTCTGTGATGCGACTGAAGAGCAATCTGATCGAGATACTGCGGAAAAAGCTCTTTTCCTGAACCTTTTAAACCGACGATACCCAAATTGATACTCAATCGAACTTTTTTCAAACCTAATCTTTCCAAAAATAATAATTAATTTTGGTAATTTTATAATATAAATAAATAATATTGGTAAAAAATATTGCTTTATTTACTTATTTAACATGGAAATGATGATTTAATGCTGAAGATATACGGAAGTTTAACTCTTATGATTATAATGTGGAGCTTCTCTTTTATTATTGTTGACATTGGCATCGAGTTCATCACGCCTTTATCGTTAGCGTTTTACAGATTTATAATCGCATCGGCGGCTTTTGCAATAATAGATTTATTTGTCTTTTTAAAACGTAGGCATTACTCTGATATCTCAAATAAAAAAAAAGAGAATTTCAGTTTCAATAAAGAAAGCTTATTGTCCCTTATTGTTGCTAGTTTATCAGGGATTTCCCTTTTTTTTCTTAGTCAGTATCTTGCCATTGAGCTTATCGGCCCCTCTCTCCCTGCTTTATTCGTCTGTCTATTGGCTCCGATTATTATTAGCGTTTTTGCCTTGATATTTTTTAATGAAAGATTGACAAAAATGAAGATTTTAGGAATAATTATTGCTACAGTTGGGAGTTTCTTTTTAATAACAGGTGGAAATATCGCAAATATCCTACCAAGTTCCCCAAATTTTGTCGGCAATATTTTAGCGCTTATTACTCCTCTATTATGGGCTATTTATTCAACAATTTCAAAATATTTAATCAAAAAGTCATCCAGTATTAAGATTAACAAATATATATCATATTTCGGACTAATTGAACTTTTTTTATTTGTACTAATCTCCAATGAGATTGGAAGTTTCTTTTTAAATTTTACAAACATAATTGTATTTTTCTGCGCATTATATCTTGGATTAGGAAGCTATGTAATTGGGTATTACATATGGCAGTATTCTCAAACTAAATTGAACTCCTTAAAGGTCGCTTCCTTTCTTTATGTCGAACCTTTTTTAACGCTTATTTTCTCGTTTTTATTATCACGAAATGAAGTAATTGTGTTTGGAAATATTATTGGAGGCTTTATAGTATTGATAGCAGTTATTATTATAAATTATGAACGAGAAATAAAAAAAGTTGGATAGCCTCCTTATTTGAACCCATAATATAACTTTATAAATAATTATTAGTGATTTTTGTTAATTCTGTTGAGAGACTCTGATCTATGTGTTTTAAAGATGCTTTCTTTTCTAATTTTAAAGCTAGCTCTCTAGCGCGTTTTCTTGTAGACTTCGATCCTAACGCTTTCCATGAATCTCGTGTTGTTCGATCGATTACTGAACTAGGAAAGAACAATTCTTCTCTGAATAACTTCAATGTACTAGGATGCGACAATAGTTCTTGTTTTTCATCATAATCTTTTAAAATTTCTGAAGCAAACGGCGTTCCATAATCATTTATTCCTCTTAAAAACCGTTTCACCATACCACAAATTTCATTATCGATTATAAGTTTTTCAATACTCTGAGTTGATTCGAAATCAAGCATTCCAGGACCCGAAATCATATTTATTCCTGCGAGACCTGCTAAGAGCGCTCCCATACCCGCCTCAAATCCAGCTTGGGAGTCTGGTACTTTAGAATCACTTAGACTCATATAGGCATGCGTCGGGATCTTTAAGAACTTTCCCATTTCTACGTCTCCTAGATTTATCATCATTGTTTCAATTGCTCCCATTGGTGTGGTGCCGGTTTTCATATCAAGTATCGCAGGAGAACCACCCCATATTATCGGTGCTCCATTTCTTGTTAATTGAGCGATAACCATACCCGCTAAACTCTCCGCACAATGTTGAGTAATTGAGCCTAAAAGTGTTATTGGAGCGCTCGCACCAGCTAAAGGCATCGATACAAACTCTGAAGGAATCATGCTTTTAGCAGCATCAATAACGGATTGCGTAGTGAGATCTGACCATTTTAAAGGAGGACTCGGACACGCATCAAAAATAGCTAAAGGTTTTTCAGCAAGGCTTTTCTCGGAAGTACGGCAAGCTAATAATAATTCTTGCATAATTGAGAAACTTTCTTTCCGAAAAGTTCCAGTAATCACCGGTTTTGGGCAATAAGATAGGGCAAGATATAAACGATGCCAATCTTGCGCATTTTTGGGGATATCTTGATATATTAAGGCAGTGCTCTGGGCATCTATATACTTCAAATGCCCCGTTATTTTTGAAAATCTTATAAAATCTCTTGACTCGGCATTACGAGTTTTTCCAGTGCTATCGTCTAAAATTAAGATTGCAGCAGAACCTGGGTCATAATGAACTCGCTCTCCACTTAAAACTAGAGGGGTCTCCCCTTCCCTATCATAAAGTTTAATTTCTTCTGGAACAGTCCGTAAACATCGATCAATTAAATCCGCTGGGATAAAAACCCGCGAATTAATTTGTTTTAAACCTTTCTTTTGAAATAATTCTATGGCCTCTTGGTTTTCGATAAATATTCCTTGGGTTTCTAAAATTTCTTTTGCTTCCTTTAAAATTTTCTCCTTATATTCCTTATTTAAAATTTTAATTTTTGGTCTAATTACTGTCATAACTTTTCTCTTACTTTTATAGCGTTTAGATTATTTTTTTTATTTCTTTAATTGTATTTGGAGAAGTACCACAACATCCTCCCACAATTTTCACTCCTAACTCTATAATTTTACTAATATGTTCTACAAACTCGCTAATTGGCTGATCATAAAAAGTTTGTCCATTTAATTCAACTCTTGGTTTTCCTGCATTTGGTTTTATCGAAATTGGGAGCTCTGTTAATCTTTTCATTTCTTTGGCTAGATCTATCATATCGAATGATCCCAAGGTACAATTAGAACCTATCACTTTTGCGCCATAATCTTCTTGTTGGGTAATACATTTTTCAAGGCTATCCCCCATTATCGTGAAAAAGCCCCGCTTAGTTCGTTTGTAGGTCATAGAACTGATAATTGGCTTTGCAGAAACATTCTTTATTGCCTCAATTGCTGCTTTCATTTCTTCAATATCAGAAATCGTTTCAATATGCCAGAGATCGATTCCCGATTCTAAAATTTCCACTTGCCCCAAGAAGCTCTCATACCATTGTTCGTAGGTGACTTCCCCAACCGGAGGTTTAAAGTGCCCTGAAGGCCCAATATCTGCCACTACTAATGTTCCCTCTGGACGTACCCTACTAACATTATCCAATGCTTTTTGATTTATTTCTGTAATTTTTCCTTCAAGCTTATAATTTTTTAGGTTCAGAAAACTTGAACCAAAAGTACTGGTTTGGACCATATCAGATCCCGCTTCGTAATAGGACTTATGGATATCCGAAATTATATCGGGTTTTTCGAGATTCAGAAGATCTGGAAGTTTTCCCGGTTCTATACCACGCTTAAAAATTTCGGTCCCCATACCTCCATCAAAAAGAATTACCTTTGATTCGTCCTCCAACCATTTATTAAATAGCATTTTTCTTTTTACTAACTAATTCTTTTAATCAAGATACAATTTTCCGTAATTTCAAGTAAGATTTAATAGACGTTTTACTAACTTTACAGCATCTATAGCGTTATCAGCATACCCATCGGCGCCACTTTCTTCCACCCATGAGGGAGTCACGGGAGCTCCTCCTAAAACTACTTTGAAATCACTCCTAATACCCCTAGATTCTAATAATTCAATTACTTTTTTTTGTCCAAACATCGTAGTGGTTAATAATGCTGATACTCCAATCACATTTGCTTGTTTTTCAATTGCGGTTTCTACTATCGTTTCTGCGGAGATATCGGCGCCTAAATCATACACTTCAAATCCATTCGCACTTAACATCGAAGCTACAATAGTTTTCCCTATAGAGTGAATATCCCCCTCAATAGTTGCAATAACGACAATACCCGAAATCACTTTAGTCCCCTGCTTTTTCAAATGAGGTAGTATAATACTTAAGCACTCTTGCATTATTTTTCCCCCAAGCATTAGTTCAGGTAAGAAAAACTCACCTTCTTCCCATAAATCTCCGATTCTACGGATTCCTTCTCCAAATCCCTTTTCTATTATTTCGAGTAGATTCATATCTTCAGTTATAGCTCTTTCTGCCAATTTAATTGCTTCTTGTTTGTCTAAGTTCACTATAGCTTCCGAAACTTCGTTATAAAATTCCTTAAGGGCCATGATTTTATCTCCTTAAATTAATCTTGCTTATAATTTTAAAATTATACTACCTAACTAATTAAAATTTCGAAATTGAGAATAAAGACCAGTATGGTGTAAAGATATCAAAAAGATGATTCATCTATAACTTTATATTCAAAAATGATTAAATTAGAATATAAATCCTAAAAGAGAATTTAAAAATGGCATCTAAACTAAAGAAAAAAGTAAAATCAGACCAAGCTCAATTCATAGAAGATATTGAGTCAATAATAGGTAAAGAAATCCCAGAAATTAAAGATTACGTTTCCGCAATGGTTGTTGGTGGAAAAATTGAAGGAAATAATATTGTAGAGTTAGGTTTACACGAATGTGGTTTAACTCATTTACCTCCATCAATTGGAAATCTAACATCACTTAGAAAATTATATATCGAATTTAATAAATTGACCACTCTTCCACAATCAATATCAAATCTTCAATCACTTGAACAGCTCCAATTAAATAGTAATAAATATACAGCGATTCCAGAATCAATAACTTCTCTTCAATCTCTTAAGGAACTTTATATGAATAATAATCGTATAACTAGTATCCCAGATTCGATAAAAAATCTTAAGATGTTAAAAGTTTTAAGTATATATGATAACAAAATCGAATCCATTTCCGAAGGTATAGGAAATTTATCTAACCTTCAAAAACTAGATTTATGGGATAATCAAATAGCGAGTTTACCTAGAGAAATTTTTAAACTTCAATCACTCCAAACACTCGATTTAAGTAGTAATCATTTAAAGGAATTATCTAATGAAATCTCATCTTTAAATTCCCTGATAGAAATGAAAATAAATAGCAATGAATTAAATTCACTACCGGAGTCTTTTTCTCAATTACAAAATATAAAAACTCTTGAGTTAAAGAATAATAACTGGACTGGAGAATGGGCAGATATTGCAAAAAAGGATATATCTACGATTTTAAAGCTATGTCGAAAATTAAATGGGATGTATATATTCATTAGTCATGCCTGGGTAGACCAAGACAAATATCAAATTATCAAACTTAAAGACAATTTGGAACAGCAGTGTTTGAAACGTGAAAATAATTTGAACTTCAACATTATTCATGATGTAATCATCTGTGAAGAAGATGTTGTTGACGATATTTGGGACTTCATGACTGACTTCGTTCCTAAAAGTCACATCTTAATCTTTATTGCAACTAAAAATTCAATAGCGAGTGAAGCTTGCCGTTATGAATTATTCTTAGCAAATAAATTTGATTTAGAGATATTACCCATAAAAGGAGAGGATTTAAATTGGGATGAATTAAGCAACATTAAGTTAATAGATCGAAATCTACAATATCAAGGAAATTTAGATCTGACTAATCCAAATGAGCGTTTCGAATTTAGTATGCCTAATTTAATAACTTTACTTCGCAATTACCTTATCACACACGAATCCCAAATAAGAAAGAGTAAAAAGGGATATGGACTTGAAATTGAAGAGACAAAGAATAATATTGTTAATATAATTAAATCGAATGAATTTAGAGATCTAATTAAGCTAAATTTTGAGAGTTTCAAAAGAGTATTCCAAGAATTAAATAATGAGCAAATTTCTAATTTGGATTACTACTGCAAATTAGGAGAAATTATCAATAGATGAATTGAGAGGAATTTAAAATGTCTGAAAAAAATAATATTAGACCAGAACAAGCTCAAGTTTTAAAAGATTTAGAAAAACTTATTGGTAAGAAGATACCGCAAGTAGAGAAACTTACAGTAGATCGAAATCCCCAAAATAATCAATATGGATTAGATAAATATGGACACACTTTTGGAGTAACAATTGAAGGAAATCAGATAATCGGATTGGCACTTCATGACTGTGGTTTAAAGAAGATTCCTGACTCAATTGGGAATTTAACTTCACTAAGGGTAATCTCATTACGGAATAATAAATTGGATGCACTCCCAAATTCCTTTAAAAATTTAGAATCCCTTGAAATGCTCTCACTATGGCGCAACAATCTAACTACAATCCCAGAACCTATAACTGCAGTTTCTTCTCTCCAAGAATTAATGTTACAATATAATCAATTATCTACGCTCCCTGAAACGATAATGGGGCTTTCTTCGCTTAAATACCTCAATTTAGGAAGTAATAATCTCACAACTCTCCCTAAATCTATCGGAAGTCTTAAATCGCTCCAAAAATTAATGGTATGGGAGAATAATCTAACCCATCTTCCAGATACGATTTGTAACCTTGGTGAACTCCGACAACTTGGATTAAGTAATAACAAATTAAAATCACTTCCAAATTCCTTTTGGATGCTAAAATCTCTAATCAGCCTTGATCTAACTGAAAATCCTTGGAAGGGGGAGTGGCAAGGAATTGAGAACGATACCCCGCAACATGTTCTTGAAATATGCAGGAAAAAAGCTCCAATTACAATTTTTATTTCTCAAGATCACAATGAAAGTGAAAAATCGTTCATTTATGATTTTATACAAAGTCTAAAAAGCAACAAGGAAATTCAGGAAATCTATATACAAGATGTTCAGAATATCGCTAAAAGCCATTTGATATTATTTATAGCAACTCCAAATTCAATAATAAACGAACAATGCAAAAAAGAGTTGAAATACGCAATTTCAAATGATATTCCTATAATCCCTCTTAAAGCAACTAATATTAAATGGGAAGAATTAAGCAAAGTCGATCTTGGTGCAGAATTCAATATAAGTGAGAAGTTGGGTTTTGAACTTGAATTTGAAGGGAGCATTGGAAATGAATTCTATAAAACCCTATATGAATACATTAAAAAATATAAACGCGAGGTTAATTTGCTTGAATCAGAGGAAGGAAAGCTCGATAAACAACAACTAAACGCTTTAATTATAGTGGAAAAATTAGTCGAGTCTGAAGAATTCATACATGGATATAAAAAAAATAGCGATCAATTTAAAACACTCGCAAGAGATCTGAAAGCTGGACAAATTTCTATAAAGAGTTATCTACTTAAAACTGGAGAATTACTTAAGTAAATCTTAATCTACTTTCTTTATTTTTACAATTATTAATGGTTAATTGCCTAATTATATAACATTAAATTACCATATTCTGTCTATAGAACTAAATTTTTCGAAATGTGAAATTAAAATGCCGCAAAGATATTATAGGAAAGGAAAAAAAATCTGGGCCAAAGGGCAGTCTTTTGAACAGGACCAAGTAGGTGAGGAAAAGGAACGTTATTTAGTAAGCATAGAATTGATGAGCTTGAAAACTACTAAAGACTATGATATATTTGGCTGGCGAGGTGAATTCTATTTCAAGGTTGACTCAGAGGATAAATTGTTTAAGGCTCGTTGGCCAAATAAGGGAGAGATCAAACTTCAAAGAAATCAAGAGTTTACTTCTAAAGCAGATATGTCGCTCTGGAGTCAATTCATTACAGTTCGAGCTGATGAAAGTATTATCCTTCCAATAAAAGTAATATTAAGAGAGAGAGATCCTTTACAAAAAGACAAGACAATTGCAAAGCAGGTATTTGAGATAAGATTACCTCAGAAAACGGAATATGTAGTTCTTCAGGACGATGATGAGGATACAAAGGCCAAGCTCCGTATTCAATCAACTAGAACCAGATATTAAAAATCTTTTTTATAATTTTTATTTTTTTATTTAACTCATAATTTCTAACAAAGTTACATTATCTATCTATTTAAGCATAGATTGATGATTAACTTATTCTTCTTCTCTAGATGCTAAATCCTTTGCAAGCTCAACGCCTAAATTAAAAAAGTCTTTTATGGAGTTATAGAATATATCTCCAATGAGTTCTCCATCTTCGTCATCAGATTCGAACTCATGTATTAACTCTTCTTTCCGTTGTTCTAACTCTAAATTTAGTTCTAATTCATTTTCCATTTTTATCTACCTCTTTTTATTCTTCCATGGGTTGGACTCTAAGAGACTCAATAATATTAATGATATCTTCTGCTAGTTCATATCTTTGATCTCGATATTTTTCCCGATTTAATCGTTTTTCTACAGGTAAAGGATTTCCTACTTTAACTCTAATTCCTTGAGTATCAATTAAATTGAAAATCTTAGTCTTTTCGGTGTAAATTGCTAATGGAATTATTGGTGCATTCCCAGCGACCGCAAATTTAATTATTCCTGCCATGGCTTTTATTTGAATATCTCTTTCCAATTTAGATTCTGGAGTCATCGCAACAAGATCACCCGCTTCGTTTAAATAATGGAATACTCTATCGATTGGTTCAGTATCATCCTTGTCTAAGGTGCTTCGAAACATGCCTAAGGACTTAAGAATAGGTCCGTACATTTGATTCTTCATTAGTTTGTGATGAACCATGAAATGAATTCTTCTCCCAGAAACCTGGCTGATGATAAGCATATCTCTTAACGCATTATCACTTATTGTCGTTAATATCGCTTTGCCCATTAATGGAACATTCTCTTTCCCTTCAATCTTAAAATCAGCTAAAGACCAGAGCCCTAATGCCCCAATTCCCTTTACTGCTCCGTATAATACATCTTCCATCAAGTCTTTACTAACTAATTTATCTCTTACTTTTGTTTCTTTCTCATCTATAGTATTTTCTACCATTTTTATTACCTTTTTATAATTTATCTATAAATTCATTTACTTCCTCCATTCGTTTCTCATAGTATTCCTTTAAATCATTTTCAGAAACGAAGGTGGGAATTACTTTTTCGGTGTATAGATCGAAAATCGTCGACAATTTGGTTTTATGTTTAATCATGTCAAAGAATTCCTCTCCCATTTCTCTCAATTGTTTAATAAATTCTGCCATCTCACATACACCTTTATTTAATTTTTAAGTTAATTGATCCCACTTTCCACACCTTGAACCCCAACGTGCGATGATTTTATTATCTTGTTCGGGCATTCTTACTTGTACTATCTCACAATTATTGGGACAGTCACCACAGTGGAAAGTAGTTGTTTTAAATTCGATATCCGAAACTTCTAAGCCCCGAAATACCGTTTCACTTCCATGTTCAACATAATAATCTCTAACCAATATTGCCATTCCTAGAGCGCCCATTAATACATTATATTTTGGTACGATCACTTTGCATCCTAAATGGCGCTCGAATGCTTGTATAATTCCTTTATTATATGAAACGCCGCCTTGAAATACCACTGGTTCGTCTAATTCTTTACCTTTTCCTACGTTGTTCATGTAATTTCTTACTAACGAATCACATAAACCTGCAATGATATCCTCTTTCGAATATCCCGCATTTTGTTTATGAATCATATCTGATTCCGCAAAGACCGTACATCTTCCCGCAATACTAACAGGATTTTTAGATCGAACTGCGTAGTCACCAAAATCTTCAATTGGGATACCTAATCGTGCCGCTTGGTGATCAAGAAAAGATCCCGTGCCTGCTGCGCATACGGAATTCATCGCAAAATCAACTATTATACCGTCCCGAAGGATAATAATCTTTGAATCTTGACCTCCAATTTCTAAAATTGTTCTTACATCCTGATACATCGATTGAGTTGCAACTGCATGAGCAATGATCTCAGTTTTTGCTAAATCTCCACCAACTACTGCTTTAGTTAAATAACGTGCTGAACCTGTAGTTCCACAACATTTAATTGCGTAATTGAGTAAATCAGGCTCAGCTCGTATCTTGTCTCGTAATTCTGCCATTCCTGCTTTTGCAGAATCAATAGGAGAACCACGATTTCGCAAAAAGACACTAGTTAGCACTTCTCCATCCGTATCCATAAGCACAAATTTACACGATACAGAACCAATGTCAATACCTAAGAAAGCATCTTTCTTTCCATCTTCGGTTTTTAGTTTATCAGATACTTCCACCATTTATTTTTCACTCCGTTTGGATTAATTGAGCTATTTCATTATAAAATTCTCCACCATATTGCGGGTATATTTTCTTTTGACCGTTTGCCATAAATTCTGGTGTGCTTTTGATTTCTCGTTCACGCCTAGCTTCCATTAGATCATAAAATGCCTCCAATCGTGTTCGAAATCCCTCTTGACCACTCTGCTCGTCAAAAGAGAAATATATTATAGGGAGATCATAAATTTTTTTAAGTTTATTGGTGATTATCGTTCGGGCAGTAACCTCAGGCATGCAAGTAAAAGGATAAGAATGTATAAAGCCATCAAAACCTGCTTTTGCTTTATCGATATATTCGCCGAGTACCCACACACATTCTCCGCCAATATCCATAGGAACGTAGGGTTTAGCTAAGTGTTCAAGCCATTTTCGATGGTAATTCAAATGAAATTTATGGACAACCCAATCATATAAGCTCAAACTTTGGTGGACTTCGACTCCCATTTCGCCTAATTTTCGCCGTAAATCAAGATTTACATAAGGTTCCAAACTAATATGTATCTCTCCCGAAAGACCAACTCTTAAGGGAGTTCTAGATTTATCTATATCAATAGAATTGAAATCATTTTTAATTTCTTTTTTAAAATTGCGCAATTCTATTAAAGTATTAGCTTTATCTAATTTTTCTAATAATTCATTAACTACCCGAGTCGTGTCGCCTAGATTGTGCTCATACGCACGAAATAGCCCTTCTGCAGTTTGAATATCATTCAAAAGTTTTGCTTTTTTCAAGAAATAAATGACAGCCTTTATATATTTCGAATAGATAAATAAATCTTTTCGACCGCTTACTTCTTGTAGGGTCTTAACCCAGTGAAATTCCAGAAGATCTGCTTGATCTAATGGAATTACGCGAATATTTTTATAACCCATATCTCGTAAAATGCGTTCTTGAACACTTGCATAAAAACCAAAACGACATGGTCCGCAATCAATTGCCATTACAAGAGTATCCGCGCCCTTTTCAATTGCATTTACAAAATCGCCAAGAGTAGCCTTAAATGGAAAGCATACGAATTCGGGACTATATTTTACCCCGATTTTAATTGCTTCTCGATTTGTGGGATCAGGAACGACTACATCTAAATCTAGTGCTGTAAACAATGTTTTAAAGGCAACCCAGTTAGGTCCCATATTTGGGAAGGAAATCAGCATTATCTATTCGTTTTTTGCGAGTGTTTTGCTTTTTACTTAACTATGTATTTTAATAAAAACAGTCTTATATAAAAAATTACCCATTAACTTCAGAATCTCAAAAGTATGATAGTTTCTATTAAAATCTTATAATTTTTTTATTAAATTTGAGATTAAATCCAAGTTTCTTGAGGATAACGTTTAAGTTCCTTCATAGAACTTAATTTTCGATTTCCATCTCGGCTCTAGTCCTAGCCTCTTCCTCTTTCTACGTACCATCTCAACAAAACTCTCAATTCGAGTCATCAACCCTGCCTCACCAGAATGTTCGTCCATAATAATTTCAAGAAATGGTAATCCAACCACTTTCATATCGCGCATTATTAGTTCTGAGATAAGACTGTCAGGACCGCAAGCAAAACTAATCAGAAAGATAACTCCATCAATCTCGGCTCGGCCTTTCGTGAGGAAAAAACGTATCGCCTGCATAATTTCTTCCTCATGTTGCCAATAATTTCTAAGAATGCCTCCTCTAGGATTAACAATAACCGGTTTTTTAAACAAATATTCCGGGAGATTTTCAATAGTAAGGACTTCTACTCCTTGCTCATGAAGTTTCTTGATAAAATCTAAATTAATAAAGGTATCAAATATATTATATGCGTGACCAAGTAATAAAAAGCGGAGATCTCCTTTCATTTCCTTTTTTGGTAACTTAAAAGGTAAGTTGCGGTGGACTAAACGCAAAGCGTGATTGACAGATCCTCCATCGCGTAAAAATTTATGATATTCATCAAAATATTGGTGTGCTTTTTTGTAGGCATCTAGAGAAGCTGTTTGACCTTGCCCTAGTTGCTTTCCGAGTTCAATTGCGGAAGTAGAGATTGGAAATTCCTTGACATTTACCTCAAAATTTAAAATCTTAGGTACATCTGGTAAGATCTTGATAACATCAGGCAGAGATAAAAATTTAGGACAGAAGTAGGAGTCAGGTACTTCGGAAACATAGCGGGGAACAAAAAGAAAATCTAAATCTGGATTATTCTCAACTAATTTGAGAACTTGTCCGTAATATATTTTTACAGGTATGCAGAGTTCACCAAAACCATGGGTAACTCCTTCTTCAACGATATTCTTATTTGTTGGAGGGCTAAGTACGATCTCTACATCTAATTCTTCTAATAATTTTTTCCAAAAGGGATAATAGCGATAATAATGCAGAGCTCTTGGTATTCCAACTTTATATCGCTTTTTATCACCTGTAGTACTTAGTCCCATAACAAAGTATCCTCTTACCGACTAGGCATCTGGGGTGTCGTAGAGCATTAATTCTTTAATGCGTGCCATCATATTATCCGTCAAACGCTTAAGTTCATCATAATCTGGCATAGGTTTGCCCCAATATTTCTTATGTTCTAAGAAAACGGGTCCCGCCTTGAAAATATTACCTTTATAGAAGTTTAAGTTCTTTGCATGCTTAGGATAGGTATTCTCTGTTCCGGTCACACCTACTAAGGCTATTGGTACTTGAGCTTCAATTGCTAAACGCATTGCACCCGTATGCCCCTCCAATAAATCACCTTGACCCGTATTGGTCGTTCCCTCAGGATATATGGTCACTATTTGCCCTTTATCTAGTAAATACCTCGCATACTTAAACGAATCCACATCATGGGCACCTCTTCTTAATGGAAAGGCAAAATGTGTTCTCACCCACGCATTTACCACTGGGATTTGAAATAGGGATTGTTTTGACATTTGCCAGATCGGGCGCTTTTTGTGGACTCCAAACGCAGTCGCTAGCATGATTACATCCCATTCAGAGTTATGATTGGTACAGAGTATATAAGCCCCTTCATCAGGAATGTTTTTATCCCAATCTATAACTCGATATGGAGCCATTATATCAGACCATCGACTGACAACTTGCGCAGAAAACATATAAATCGTCTCTTTGAATTTCCAGTCAATCTTCAGTTCCTCTAAACTTCTAATCAGTGCGTACCACGAATCATCAATCAATTGTAAAACTCCTTTAAGTAGGTCTTTCCCATATGTTTTGAGACTAAACTTCGGTTTTTCAGCAACATCTTCGGGTGATCCAATCGAAAGCTCTTCTTCCGGTTTTCCATAAACTCCGTGCTTTAATTCGTATATCACTGTTCGTAATTCGTTGGTTAGCCTTCTAATATCCTCATAAGACATCTTATTTACATCATAATTATCATAATAAATTGGTTCCCCTACTCGTGCGATAACTTGTGTTGGTTTCATCATCAAGTTCCCTTTTGGTAGCGCATTTTGAGAACCGATAATTGCCATCGGAACTATAGGGCATTTCATCTCAAGAGCAAGTCGTACAGCTCCGGTTTTGAATTCACCCAATTTCTCATCATGTGAACGGGTTCCCTCTGGAAAGATACCAACGATTTCTCCTTCACTTAATAAATCTTTTGCATATTGCCAGCCTACTGTTGGAGTATCACGATCTAATTTAAATGCACTTAAATTTGTGAATAGTGTTCGAACTATTGGGGTTTTAAAATTGTCCAGTTTGCTCATCCAATGAATATGACGATGCATAGCGGCACCACAGAAGAATGGATCTAAATGGGAATTGTGGGTTGAAACCAGAACGACGGGTCCCCATTCTGGGAAAAGGTTCCTCTTCGGATATTCAGCCTTGAAATTCCAAAACACCCTACATGCCAATTTGACGTAGATTGTGGCTGCCCACCACTGAAGTTTCTTTTCTAAGTGAGTTAAGTTTAAACGCTCGATTATGTCCCGATAGATATCGTTTATTGGGTCAATTGGATTATATTTCAAAATTTTGTAAAGAAGATTTTGGTGTGTCTTGTCTAATTTTAAATCTCCTTTAAGCTTGTCTTCTATCTCTTTCATAGGTTCATAATCATAATCCTTCGAGACGACTTGGTTTGACTTACGAGTTTGATTTTCGAGTTCCATATTTTCTAACCTTTCAACCTATCAATTGAATTATTAAAAAAGGGCTAAAAATTTAATAAAGTCCCTTTAATAGTGTAATTATCTTTACTTAAAGATCCGTTTGTTTTTATATTTATTCATTTGATTAATATTCAATTAAGTATGTAATATGTTAGGTTTAGATTTGGATTATAGGGCTAAAGGACTGATATTTATTTTAAAATGACATTTTATTAAAAAGAACTATTAGGACTTAATTTTAAGGCGTTCTTGTGAATTTGAATTTGAAGCTTTTTTTTGTTCGATTAATTTAAGAAACTCATCCATGGTTTCAATCAAAAGATCGGGGTTAAATTGTGATAAAGTCTGTTTGCTACTAACACCACTTGAGATTCCTACTGTCCATACTCCTGCTTCTTTTCCTGATTCAATATCTGAGGGCATATCTCCGATCATAATAAACTCCTGCAACTTGCATGACTTATAACTTTCAAAGATCGGACGTAACGCAACAGGATCGGGTTTTAATGCTGGGAGTATATCTGCACCATATACCTCTTTGAACAATGAGGAAATATCTTCTTTCTCAAGATGTTCTAAGACGTTTCTGGTTTGATTATGAGAGACAATAAATAAATCAAAAGATTTCTTCAGCTTTTTTAAAATTTCGTTAGTTTTTGGATACAAGGGAGCATCTTTAGCATAAGTTAAATACTTAGTGAATATTTTAATCGCGATTTCAAGTTTCTTAAAAAATGTTAATGATTGTAGGGATGTAATATACTTAAACATATCATACGACTCAAGCAAGATTTTAGGGAGAGGATAACCTTGTATTGTTTCCATTAACGCTCCAATCTCTTCGATGGTCTCGTCAATGTCCGCATTAATGTTTTTTGCTTGATAAACTTCTTCTATTGCTTTTTTTAACGGTTCTCTTATATCGAGGAGTGTTCCATCAAAATCAAATATTATTCCTCTAATCGAGCCTGATTGAAGTCGCTTTAAAAGTTTATTATCAGCAAGCATGAGTTCATGACTATGTTATCCTTAAGTATTTTTATGTAAAGAATTAGTTGTTTTTATATTTAATCGATAAAATAATATGCATTAAAGTATGATATAAAGATTTTTTTATAAGCGTTATCGTTGAGATCTTCTAATTACTAATTTTTACTCTTTAAACCCCTTTCTATAACAATTACATTATATCTTTGAATTTACTATTAAATTAGAAATCTCTCACAAAATTATTTATAGGGAATACATTATTACGATGTTAAAATTAATTTTTCTAATAACACATAAAGGTCTTAACCTTGCTAAGGAAAAATAAACTAATTTTTTTAATCGGATTTTTTATCATATTTAGTTTGGCTTTTACGATGAAATTTTTAAATTTTGAGAAGGCATCAGCGCAAACCAACAATTTAATATTAAATACGAATCAAATTTATACTGGTAATTATTCGGGAGATATTTCAATTATGTATTTTGATCAAGATTCTATTTCTTCCTCAGAATTTAGTACATCATCTGTCACGCAAATTATACCTCACAATGTCTCTCGACCGGGAGCGGAATATAAGGTAAATACTTTAGATATCTATGCTGAAGTATCCTTTGGATATCGCATCGCAGGCAATATATCAGAACAAATTAGTTATGCCCCTTCTCTTGCGTTTAGTCAAGAATTCGTTTATCCCGATATAGAAAAACTTGAAGCAATCTTAATTTACCTAAATTATAGCTTACTTTTTGAGCCAATTGATTATTACTATTGGGATGTATCAATTTATGATGAATTTTTTGCGAAAGAGATTGACTGGTTTTACAATTATGAAGAGAGAAAAATTGTGGATGAATGGATGCGGTTTGAGCCTAATGTTTATAAATACAATGTTTCTCAGAAATATAATATTGTGTTAAGATTTTGGGAATCAAATATGGGATATGTGCATCCATTTGATTTTTGGAAAGCAGAAAACTATACGAATCCCACTTATAATCAAGGAGTTACTCGATACTTCGATGGAACCGATTTTATTCCAGTAGCCAATGATTCTACTTCTGATTTACTTTGTTATTTATTATATTCAGAGGAATTAGATCCTTCTACAATAGATATTCAATTTATAATTAATAACGAATATTATACTCCAATTTATGCTGATAGTTATGTCTATTATTCGCATTCATTCGATGCACCACTGTCTCAAGCTATTAATCTCACGATCATAAGCGATAAGGTTATCCCAATCTTACGCGTTTATACTGATGTCTATTATATTAATCTTATAAAAGCAGGAGGAGTTTACGAGGTTCATAGTAATCGTATTGAATGGTATATAAATTACACCTATCGCGATATTTATTATGGATGGCCACCTCCAATATTCTTATTTGAAAAGGACTGGGATCTAATTACTCTTCATGATCCACAAGGATTTGAGATGGATGATATCTATTTTGGTCCGGTTTCTTTATATAATACTTCTTATTATGGTATTACCACCTTCTTCGGACCTCCATTAAAACAAGGTAATTACACAGGAGCATTTTACTCTCCGAATTATTGTCAAGTTATTAATCCACAATTAAAATCTGGAACTGAATTTATATCCCAAGTATCTTTTGAACTGGGACAGACTATCCGCTTGGAGGCGCCATTGGTTAGCGTGATATATCCAATAGTTACAGATGGAACTGGAAGTATCATATTAAGGGATCCTTTGGGTCAGATCATACATGAAGAAACAGGGCTCTCTCCAGTTGATGGGAAAATATTGAGTTCAGAAATCGATATTACCGATGAGATGAATGAAGGAATGTATGAAGTTGAGGTATTTTGGTCTAATAATAAAGAAGTGGCATATTATACTATTCAATTTGAGGTAAACAGACCTATCAATTTATTATTAGTTATCGCTCTCTCATTGGGAATCGGAGTCGCGTCTATAGTTAGCGCAATTGTTGCAAGAAGACAAATTAGAATGAGAAACTGGGAGAAATCGCTACGCAACCTTTTTGTCTTAACCAAGGATGGGCTCAGTCTCTACGAATATTCATTTGGAATTGAGATCCAAGATCCTGCGCTCATCTCTGGAATGATTGCGGCACTTACGCAATTTGTTAGGGAAGCTACAGGAAGTAAAAAGTCACTCCGTACTGTAGATCAAGAAGATAAAAAAGTACTTCTTTATCACGCTAATTATACCACTATAGCATTACTAACCGAAAAAGACTTACCAATAATTCATAAAAGAATACGATCATTCGCTGAGGAATTTGAAGCGGCATTTCATAAACACATTAAATCGTTTAGTGGAGAGATTTCAGCTTTTAAAGGTGCAAATGTGATAGTTAATAAGTATTTTCCTCTTGACGTGGAAGAACAAGTTATACGAGGCGTACGTGAAAAATTGATTGAATTTAGAGAACGATTAAATGTTCTTAGTGATCCGAGACATATTATTTCGTTAATGAGAGAAATCACTGAATTTATTTCCCGTTACCAAGCCATAGTCAATGAGCATTATCTCAATTATTATAACGAGATTATCAAAGTCGCTGAGAAAAAAATATCTGTACCGTCAAATTAATACATTCTTTTTCTTTTTTTACTGTTAATTATACTCATAAAATTTTAATATTATCTTTATTTTCTTTCTACCATACAATAACTTTTACCGGATTCACTTAATGGAAGATAAGAAATACAAAATATTCCCTGTTTTAATTTTAGCTTTTTTTAGAGTTGCGTTAGGAGTAGCGATAGGTTTAGCAATCCCAGTATATTTGATAAGTATTCAGCTTGAACCAGCATTCATTGGAATTATAACATCTGGGACTGCAATGGCATATCTTTTTTCACCGTTAGTTTTTCGCAATATTCATAAAAAATTGGGTTTAAAAATAACTTTAATTCTTTCAAGTTCGGGATTTTTACTTATTCAAATTATTTTGCAGTTTACTTTAGACCCACTGGTTATATATATCCTCTTGATTGCTGATGGAACATTCCTAGGCTTCTTTTGGCCAGATTTAATGACAATTATATCCTTAATTTCAAATCAAAAACAGTATTTTGAGAGTCAAGAAAAAAAAAATAAATTAATGAAATCATATAGTTTGTCTTGGAATTTAGGCGGTGTATTCAGTTTTATATTGGGCACCATACTTCTCTTTTTTATTGACAATAATCTTATCATGTTTGATTTTGCATTGATCTTTGCCATAACGGGAGTCATTTTTGCTTTTTTAATTCAAAACCCAGGTAATACTACTCAATCAGAGGTTATTGTCCCACTTGACAAGGGTTTAAAGTGTATTCCTATTGAAGAGGAAGTTTCCTTTCCTTTATATATTCCCCTTGTATTGATTGCTGTCTATGGTTTCCTTATCGGAGGATTAGGATTAGTCTATCCTCTTAAATCAGACTTATTGAGTTATGCGGTTTTCACTACTTATTTATTTTATTCGATAAGATTAGCATCTCAAACAGTAGCAATTTCAAAATTTATGGATGTTAAACTATATTTTGTCAAAAAGATACTTCCTTATTCTACCATTGTTATAATTTTTACTCTCTTTTTAATGGCAATTAATCAAAACCTCATAATTTTTAGTTTTTTATTTCTTATTTTTGGTACATTTTTGGCTTTTCATTACACGCTTTCATTTAAATTGATCGTATTTAGAAACGCATCAGAGAATACTTCAAAATATAGTGCTTATTTTGAGACTATGATTGGTATTGGCTTTTTTTTCGCTCCTATTATTCTAGGATTCGCGGTAAATTTGGGAATCGATATTGGCTTTCTCTTCTTAGCCAGTATAAGTACATTAAGTTTGATTTTTTATTTACTTATGAGAAAAAGCATCAAAATAACATGTTAATTCGAAAAATCGAAATTCTTTGACAGAGGGTTTTAACATTAGCCATGAATCTGAAGTTATAAATTTCGTTAAGAAAAGGAACAAAGAAAAATCTTTGGCTACGGAGTTCCATGCTGATGGTGAAAAATTACTTAAAGAAGGCGATATTGAAGGCGCACTAGATAAATTTACCAGAGCTCTAAAAAT